>R23__coassemble_111_pt1 | contig 61257 bp, 52 predicted proteins | sample R23__metabat2_high_PE_035 | metagenome-assembled genome bin R23
TGTTATTTGGGGCAAAAATACGAATAATTTTTAATTCTTAATTATTTATTCTTAATTATTTAGTACCTTTGCAGCCAAATTTAACAATAAAAAAGAAAATGGATATTCAGAAAGTAATCACCAGCGCTGTGCTGAAAGCTGTAAAGGAACTTTACGGAGCCGATGTGCCCGAGAAGATGGTACAACTACAAAACACGAAGGAAGGATTCGAAGGAAACCTTACAATCGTGGTATTCCCGTTCCTGAAGACTTCACGCAAAAAGCCGGAAGATACCGCTCAGGAGATTGGCCAGTGGCTGAAAGAGAACTGCGAGGCTATCAGCGACTTCAATGTGGTAAAGGGATTCCTGAACCTCGTCATTGCTCCTGCTGCATGGATTTCGCTGCTCAACGACATCAATGCTGACGACCATTTCGGTGAAAAGAAGGCTACAGACGAATCGCCGCTCGTGATGATTGAATATTCATCCCCCAATACCAACAAACCGCTCCACCTCGGACACGTCCGCAACAATCTGCTTGGATGGTCGCTGGCCCAGATTCAGGCTGCCAACGGCAACCGTGTGGTGAAGACTAACATTGTGAACGACCGTGGTATCCACATCTGCAAATCGATGCTGGCATGGTTGAAATGGGGCAATGGTGAAACACCCGAAACCTCTGGCAAGAAAGGCGACCACCTCATCGGTGACTACTATGTGGCCTTCGACAAGCATTATCGTGAGGAGATCAAGGAACTCGTAGCCCAAGGCATGGACGAGGAGAAGGCCAAGCAAGAGGCTCCGCTCATCAAGGAAGCCCACGAGATGCTCGTGAAGTGGGAGCAGAACGACCCCGAGGTGCGCGCCCTCTGGGAAAAGATGAACTCCTGGGTATATGCCGGCTTCGACGAGACCTACAAGGCCCTGGGCGTTGGTTTCGATAAGATTTACTATGAATCGCAGACCTATCTGAAAGGCAAGGCTAAGGTTGAGGAAGGACTCGAGAAAGGACTCTTTGAGCGCCACGAGGACAACTCTGTATGGGCTGACCTTACCGATGAAGGCCTTGACAAGAAACTGTTGCTTCGTAGTGACGGCACCTCCGTCTATATGACACAAGACATCGGTACCGCCGAGATGCGTTTCCAGGACTACCCCATCGACAAAATGATCTATGTCGTGGGCAACGAACAGAACTATCACTTCCAAGTGCTCTCGATCCTGCTCGACCGTCTTGGTTTCAAGTGGGGTAAGGAGCTCGTTCACTTCTCCTACGGTATGGTGGAACTTCCCAACGGTAAGATGAAAAGCCGTGAAGGTACCGTTGTGGATGCCGACGACCTGATTCAAGCCATGATTGAAGGTGCCCGCAAAGTGAGTGAAGAAGCAGGCAAGAGCAAGGATCTTTCCGAAGAAGAGCGCAATGAAATTGCACGTATCTGCGGTATGGGTGCCCTGAAATACTTCATTCTGAAAGTGGATGCCCGCAAAAACATGCTGTTCAATCCAGAGGAGAGTATCGACTTCAACGGAAACACAGGCCCCTTCATCCAATACACCTACGCCCGCATCCGCAGCATCCTGCGCAAGGCAGAGGAGCAAGGCATCAACATTCCCGCTTCTCTTGATACGAAGGAGTCTCCCATCAACCAAAAGGAAATTGACCTCATCCAAAAGATGCAGGCCTATGGAGCTACCGTGGAACAGGCTGGCAAGGACTATTCCCCCAGCGGCATCGCCAACTATTGCTATGAACTGACCAAGGAGTTCAATTCCTGGTATCACGACTATAGTGTGCTGAATGCCGAAGACGAACAGACCAAACTCACCCGCCTTATTCTGGCCAAGAACGTTGCCAAGATTATCCGCAACGGCATGGCCCTGCTAGGCATAGAAGTCCCGGAACGTATGTAATAAGTATGTTGCGACTCAGTTGCAGCCCATAGCCCCTCAGTGCATGCAGAATCCTCCCGATAACCGCCACGATACTGTTCTGCCCTTACCCCTTGAGGTAAAGGCAGATGCTTGGGCTGTGGATGCAGGCTGTTCGGGAAATCCCGGCCCTATGGAATACCAAGGCATAGACCTTCAGACAGGCTACCGTGTATTCCACTTCGGCCCCATAAAAGGCACTAACAATATAGGAGAGTTCCTGGCCATCGTCCACGCTCTGGCCCTATGTTGGAATCAAGGACTTTTCGACAAGACCATCTACAGTGATTCCTACAATGCCATTCTTTGGGTTAACAACCGTAAATGCAAGACCAAACTGGAACGTACGCCCGAAACAGAACCCTTGTACCAGATTATTGCAAGAGCTGAACATTGGCTAGCCACTCATAATTTCCGCAATCCCATCATTAAATGGGAGACATCTTTGTGGGGGGAAATCCCTGCTGACTTCGGACGTAAATAGAGATTTTGTTGCCTTCCCTTTCTTTCTGATTACAAAGGAGTGCATCTGTAGGCAAATGAGGTGCAGGCGTTCCGTCTGTGACCGTCAAAGGAGCTGTCTCTACACGGATTTCATCCCACAAACCAGAATCAATAAAGGATTGCAAAGTCTTACATCCTCCCTCCACGATTAGACTCTGAATATTTTCCTTGTAGCATTGAGCCATCAGTTCATCCACAGCCTTTCCCCCTTTCAGCACTATTCGCCTAGGATTTTTTCCATACCATTCCCGCACATTCAGTTGGGGGTGCTCACGCTCATCGGTGACACGTCCAACAAGAATGGCATCATATTCTGAACGGAGTTTATGAACCAACATTTTTGTATAAGGAGTGGAGATGGCCAATGCCTTACCGTGATCATCAATAAAGCCATTATCCGTTTGAGCCCATTTCAATAAGATATAGGGGCGTTGTTTTTCATGGAAAGTGAAGAAACGTTTGTTCAGTGCCTTACATTCTTCTTCCAAAACGCCAACGGTTACCTCTATACCAGCCTCACGGATTTTCTGAATTCCACGTCCCTGAACCTTGGCAAAAGGATCCACGCAGCCCACCACACACCGCTTCACACCTTTCTTTATTATAAGATCGCAGCAAGGAGGAGTCTTACCGTAATGGGCGCAGGGCTCCAATGACACATAGATGGTGGCATCTTTCAGCAGGGGCTCATCTTCGGGGCGTACCGAGGCAAAGGCGTTCACCTCGGCATGTCCCTCACCGCAGCGCACATGATAGCCTTCACCGATGATACGGCCAGCGACTACAATAACAGCTCCCACCATGGGGTTGGGCTTTGCGTTCTGCATGCCGTTCCGTGCCAGTTGCAGGCAGCGCCGCATGTACTTCTCGTCAATCTCTTGCTGATTCATGGTGCAAAAATAACGATTATCCGCCTAAAAACAAAGGAAAAGGAGGAAAAGCTATTTCACAGCCTCCAAGAATTCTATCTCCACGATGCGCAGTTCGCTCTTGGTTTCGCCACCGTTCTTGGCCTTGAAAAGGTCGAGTTCACCTGCGGCAGGCTCAGCCACCTCCACGATACCGCCAAAAGCATCCTTGTCCTTGCCGGCACCTTTTAATCGGATGGTTATCTCGTTGGTAGTCACGGGTTTGGCAGGTTTCAGGTGAACATACCCCAGACTTCTTTCCGTCTCGCCGCTCCAGATGAGTTTCTTTCCTGCATAGATTTCAAGCGGATAGCTGCGCAAACGCCAGCCCGTCAGTTTCAGGCAGATGTCGGAAACCACGGCCTTGCGCGCCAGCCGATAGGTAATCCAGGCCGTTGACAGCCGTCCGTCGTTCTTCCATTCAGAGAGTTCATTGTCGTCGAAACTGTTGGAGGCATGCCCTTCATCGTATCCGGCCGTGGCACTGGCAATGTCAACACCCGCAAAATGCTCGGTATAAGAAGGTGTGGTGGGTGTGGCGCCACGGTCGAGACATGGTTTGAGCGTGAGCTGTGGCAGATATTCCGACATGCCGTTCTCCACTTCCACCGGGTTGGTCTTCACGGTGAGATAGTCCGGCTTTACGCCTTCGGCATAAGCCGACAGTTTGATTTCACCGGCATTCACCGTAGAGCGCACCAGCACCCTGTTCACTCCGCATTCCACCGGAAGACTGTAAGCCCCCACGTAATTGTCGGAAACATTCTTCGTGGCGGCAGCATCCAGCAGTCCGTCGGGACGGTTATCGTCGGGCTGTTGCATCTCCTTATTATTGCGCGAGGCCAATCCGCCTATCCAGCGCCCATCACCCCACATGCTGAAATGAATCATGCGGTCGTCGAGCGGACAGCGGCGGCCCTGCGCATCGAGTACCTCCACCTGGAAAAGCACCATGTCGGCACCGTCGGCCTTGGTTCCTTCGGGATTCTCGATAGCGGTCAGTTTCAGCTGAGTGGGGGCACCAGCGGTTTCCAGCTGATACCGGCTGCCGTCAGACCCAACGGCCAGCAGCGTACCGGGCTCGAAGTCCACCTGTTCGAACGTGTGTAGATAGTGATAACTGCGCGTGCCTTTGCCCAGCGATTTCCCGTTCAGGAAGAGTTCTACCTCGGCGGCCGTGGAAACCACATAGACAGGCTTCCGGGTACCGGCTTCGTAGTTCCAGTGTCCGATGATATAGGTCTGCTGCGACTCATTATCTACCCATCCGTTCCACATCACCTGATGGACAAAGAAGGCATCCTTGGGTATGCGCATCGCATCGGTAACGCCACTCATGCGGAAGTTGGACTCGCCCCGATGATGCGTGTTGGTATCAGAGAACACAATCTTCACGCCGCCGCTGCTGACGCGGGTTCCCGTGCCGGGACGCTCCATCCAATAGTCGTACCAGCGGCGCACCATTTCCACGGCAAAAGCGTCCATGTTGTGGTTGTAGTCGGTGGCAGGCTTACCGCGATAGAGCGGTCCGTCGCCTTCCTTATGGTAGGGATAAGAATAATCGTCCCAGTATTTGCGCAGTCCCTCGTCGCGACAATATTCCATAGCCCACATGGGATGCTTCTTCGACTTGTTGATATACAGCATCTCGCCGCCATATTCAGCCTCGTTGATGTCGAGCATCTCACGCGAACCGATAGCCCGGCCGCCATGGGGATCATATTGGTCGCGCAGTGCCTTCATCTCGAGCATGTGCTCCTGGCTAATGCTCTCGTTTCCGCTCTCGTAGAATAAGATGCTGGGATTGTTACGGTTGTAGATGATGGCATCGCGCATCAGGTCCTTGCGCTGCTGCCATCGCGGTCCTTCAACGTCCTTCTCGGCATCACCGGCAGGCATGGCCTGAATCAGTCCGACACGGTCGCACGACTCGATGTCCTGCTTCCAGGGCGTGACGTGCATCCATCTGACAAGATTGCCGTTCGACTTCACCATCAGTCCGTTGGAGTAGTCGCTCAGCCAGGCCGGAACGGTAAGTCCCACACCAGGCCACTCGTTCGAAGTGCGCTGCGCATAGCCATGCATCATCAGCACACGGTCGTTCAGCCATATCTTTCCCTCGGCGAATCGTGTCTTGCGGAAGCCGGTGCGAGTGACCACCTGATCGTTCTCTGCGTTAAGGTCCATAGGACGGGCATCGGCACCGTCCTCAGCCAGATAGGTCTTGACGGTGTACAGATAACCATAGCCCCACGACCAGAAGTGCAGTCCCTCGAGTTTCCTCTGCATGGTGACGTTTCTGGTCTCGCCGGGCTGTAGCGTCACGCGCTCGCCAGGAATGATGGCCGACACGTAGTTGTCGGCGTTCAGCACCTTGGCAAAAAGGCGGAACGAACGCTCGCGACTGTCCTCATTGCGCACCTGACTCTCTACATGCACCACGGCTGTACGCGCCGCAATATCGAAATCGGTGGCATAGACGTAGGTACCGGTGGTTCCGAGATTACTGAAGAGCGGCAGGGTCTGGTAGAGTTTTCCGGTAACATGCAGCCAAACATTCTTGGGAATGCCGCCGTAGTTGGCATTGAAATTACGGTCGTTCCACTGGTAGCGGCTCTCGTACTGGCGCGAACGGTAGGTCCACGAATTGTCGCAGCGAACGGCTATCGTGTTCTCTCCTTTTATAATATAAGGTGTAAGGTCGAAGCCGCAGGCCATCACGCCGTTCTCGCTATAGCCCAAATGATGACCGTTGATATAGAAATCGGCTCCCTGACGGACGCCCTCGAACTCCACGAAGACCTTTCCCTCCAGCATGTCGCTTGTGGCAATGAACTTCTTGCGGTACCAGCTGATGGTGTCGGTCAGGTCGACGATATCCTTGCGGAAAGCCTCGTCGCCGTTGAAGGCATAGGGCAGCGTCACCCGCAGCCACTGACTGTCGTCGTAGCCGGGGTTGGAGGCCTCGGGGAAATCGCCCACGCAGAGGCGCCACTCGCTGTTGAATTTGAACTTCTTTCTTTGGATGGCCTCAGCCGTCAGGCAAACCATTGCCAACAGCATCACAAGCAGCACGGTTTTCGTTTGTTTCATTGTAGATTTCTATTGTTTTTGAATAATTCAGCTGCGAAGGTACAAAAAAACCGTTAATTATCTTTAAATCAAGCGGAAAAATTTGGAAAATAATTATAGAATGATATATCTTTGCAATATCAAAATGATATCACTTTAAAATAATGAATATGGAAACTAAAGAACTTAAATTCAAAGGATTGGTGCTCAATGGCATCATGATGCTTATTCTAACACTGTTGGCCACCTTTGGGGGCATTGCATTGATAATCTTCGCTGCCGTTTATGAAATTGTCTGGCCAGCTATCGTCGGAGTTTTGCTATTAATCTGCGCCTTTATTTCCTGTTTTGGCTTCATGCAGATTGAACCGGGAGAAGCACGCGTTCTTATGTTCTTCGGCAAATATCGCGGCACCTTCACTGAGGCCGGCTTCCACTGGGTAAATCCTTTCTATGTCACAAAGAAGCTCTCACTCCGTGCACGCAACCTCGACGCCGAGCCTATCAAGGTGAACGATAAGACAGGTAATCCTGTGATGATTGGCTTGGTGCTGGTGTGGAAACTGAAAGATACCTACAAGGCCATGTTCGAAGTGGATGTGCAGACAATGGCAGCAGGACGAAACGGCCAAAACATGGGTGGCGTGAATGCCTCGATGATGATGAATGCCTTGGAAAACTTCGTTCGTATCCAGGCTGATGCGGCTCTCCGTCAGGTGGCAGGACAATATGCCTACGACAACGAGGAGAATGAAAAAGAGATTACACTTCGCGACGGTTCTGACGACGTGAACAAGGAACTGGAGGAGCGTATCGACGAACGTCTGGCCCTGGCAGGTATCGAGGTCATCGAGGCCCGCATCAACTATTTGGCCTATGCCCCCGAGATTGCCGCCGTGATGCTGCGCCGCCAACAGGCTTCGGCCATTATCTCAGCCCGCGAGAAGATTGTAGAGGGAGCCGTTTCGATGGTGAAGATGGCACTCGACAAGCTGAAGAGTGAGGGCGTGGTTGATCTCGACGAGGAGCGCAAGGCCGCCATGGTGAGCAACCTGCTCGTAGTGCTCTGCGGCGAAGACAATGCCCAACCGGTGGTCAACACCAGTTCACTCTATTAATGAAAAGATAAAATCGGTTTTCAATGCCAAAAGAAGATAAGAAAACCAAGAGCTTCGTACTTCGTATCGATTCAGATACGATGGATGCCATTGAGCGTTGGGCTGCGGATGAGTTCCGTAGCACCAACGGTCAGCTACAATGGATTATCAACGAGGCATTGAAGAAGCATAAACGAACAAAAAAGAAGGCTGACAATGAATGAAGATCTGAACAGCATCCGACTTCCACGAACCAAGGAAAGCACGATTTTTGAAATGGTATTGGGCGTCATCATCATCATTAACTGTGTGTTCCTTTATATTAAAAGCGGTGGTGATTCTGGCACCATGACCATTGCTGCCATTCTTCTCTTGGTTGCAGCCGGCATAATGGCTACCGCCTATTGGCCCAAGTGGATCAATATGCCCGTCACCATCAAGAACTATAGGCAGGTGGAACTAAAAGCTCAAAGCGCACGCATCATTGCTATTGTCATAGCCTTATTTCCTGCCTGCTTTGCAAATCCCGAATGGATGAACGGCTCATCGGGCACCGTTATTGGCATAGGCTTTACGATTATCGTAATGGCCATCATAGGCTTTTACGTTTGGAAAATGGAAAAGGCGGGGAAATAAAATTGTTCATTCTCTTTGCCAATTGAAAGTTTTTATTTATCTTTGCCACGCATTAATCATAAAAAACCACTGACAATGAAACACTTCAGACTGTTTTTGATGGCTGCAGCCCTTTTCACCTGCACCACTACCGTTGATGCCCAAACACTTCGCAATAGTAGCGGAAACGCTATCGGTAAGATTGAAAGCGATGGTACAGTCCGTGACAAGAGCGGCAACCGCGCAGGACAAATAACCAGTAGCGGCGAAATACGCTCCTCAAGCGGCAATACCATTGGTAAGATTGACAGCGACGGCACAGTTCGTGACCGAAGCGGAAACAAGATGGGCAAGATTGAGAGCGACGGCACCGTGCGCGACAAGAGTGGAAACCGTATGGGAGAAGTAACCAGCAGTGGTGACATCCGCAATTCCAGCGGGAACACCATCGGTAAGGCACAAGGCGTTGACCGCAGACGAGCTGGAGCCTTTTTCTTCTTCAACTTCCGATGACCTATCAAGAACTCTGTAAATCTTTGGCCTCACGCTATCCTGAACGTGAGGCCAAAGCTGTTATACGCTACCTACTGGAAGTGGGTTACGGTCTTTCAATGGCCGATATCATCAGTGGGACTTCAGAAAGCATTCCTGCCGATGAAATGGGCAAAAAATTACGAAGGTTACTGAATGGCGAACCCGTGCAGTATGTGATTGGCAAAGCAGTGTTTGGCGGACGCATATTCAGAGTCACTCCCGATGTTCTTATTCCTAGACCTGAGACTTATGAACTGTGTCAATGGTTGGAGGAAGAGGAGAGAGGAAAGAGGAAAGAGGAGAGAGATTTCTCTATTTTGGATATAGGGACTGGCAGCGGCTGCATAGCTATCACCCTCGCTTTGGATATGCCCCAAGCAAAAGTAGAGGCCTGGGACATCTCTGCTGGTGCACTCGCGATTGCTCGTGAGAATGCCCAAAAACTTAAGGCCAATGTCAAATTCGAACTAGTTGATGTGCTAAGTTCCCTCCCTGCTCAGGGAGGGTTAGGGTGGGTCTCTATCATTTCCAATCCCCCCTACATCTGCCAGAAAGAAGCTGCTGAAATGGAACAGCACGTGCTCGACCACGAACCTCATCAAGCCCTTTTTGTCCCAGATGAAGACCCGCTGCTTTTCTATCGTGCCATCGCGAAATATGGACAGAAGGCCTTACAAAAGAACGGACAACTATACTTTGAGATCAATCCTGCCTATTATCAGGAATTAACAAAAATGCTCGATGAAATGGGCTATTCTGAAATAGAAACCCACAAAGACCTGTTCGGCAGGAACCGTATGATAAAAGCCAAAAGAACATGAAACAGAAGACAGAACAAGAAGCACTCATCACGCTCACGGCCCTCTGCGCGAGCGGCGAACACTGTTCACAGGAAATGCTCGACAAAATGACACGCTGGCAACTGCCCGAAGAGGAACAAGCTCGCGTGATGGAATATCTTGTCAAGAACAATTACATTGATGAAGAACGCTTCACACATGCTTTCGTGATGGACAAGATACGCTACAACAAATGGGGACGCCGGAAGATAGAACAGGCACTCTGGCAAAAGCGCATTACCAAAGACATTCAAACAAAAATCCTCGATGAAATCGACGAAAATGAATACCTCAACGTGCTTCGTCCCTTATTGAAAAGCAAGCGCCGCAGCATCAAGGCGAAGAACGATTACGAACTGAATATGAAACTCATCAAGTTCGCCCTCAGCCGCGGCTTCACGTTTGAACTCATCCGCCAATGCATAGACGGAGCCGATGAAATGAACCCTGAAGATTAAAAGTATGACTTACAGCATCTGGTCACGCCTTCTCGACTTGATAGCGCCCCGCTCCTGTGCTATTTGCGGCAACCGGCTGGCCATCAGCGAAGAAGTCATTTGCACTCAATGTAACCTGCACCTACCCCGCACCCATTATGCGGCTACTGCCTACGACAACGAAATGGCCCGCCGCTTCTGGGGGGTATTGCCCATAGAGCGTGCTGCCGCCTTGTTCTTCTATGAATCGAAATCGGAAGTCACCCGCGTGATTCTTCAAATGAAATACAACGATCATCCTGAATTTGGAGAGATTCTTGGCAGGATGGTTGCCCGTGAGTTTCAGTCCCAACAATTCTTTGACGGCATAGATGCACTCGTTCCCATTCCCCTGGCAGCCAAGCGTCTCCGCCAACGCGGATACAATCAGAGTCTGGAAATAGCGCGAGGTGTGCAGGCCATCACTCATCTGCCCATCTTCACCGATGCCGTCAGACGAAAAACATTCACGGAAAGTCAGACCCACAAGACACGTTTGGAGCGAAATGAAAATGTAAGCGATGTCTTTGAACTCATGTCTGAAGCTAATATCAGCTGCAAGCACCTCCTGCTCATCGACGATGTGGTCACCACCGGAGCAACCGCTACAGCCTGTGGCCAGGAACTATTGAAAGCCAAGGACATACGTATCAGCATCCTCAGCCTCGCCTTTGCCAAAGGCTAAACCATTTGAACCATACAATTCTCTCTTTATCTTCAGACTTCATTTGCTACCGTTTCGTTTTCCACTTGTTCTTTACCTTCAGGTTATAAAGGTAGTCATACACATCGAACACCCACCTTGGGCCATTCGAGTTCCTGCCGCCAGAACTGACCTTTTCCTTGCCAGGCAACTGCATTTCCATGTTCCACCATGAGCCGCCGGTCATCCTCTCCTCATTCTCGGTAGTATAGTAACCCTTCAGTGGATTGGAGTATCCCATAGCTGCCATCTCCGTAACCTTGTCTGCCACTACTTTCGGCACTTTCACTTCTATGCCTGGCATTTGACAGATTCTGATAGAATCGGCAAACCGTACTTCCTCTTCAAGCCACCCGTTGGCTATCCGTTCCGTTGTTTTCCTTTTAGAGAAGTCAAGACCTTCCTGCAGACTGATTCGGATGACATCAACCGTTATTGCCGTGAGTAGATATTCGTTGCCCTTACGGCGCAGTTGTACGCCTGTAGTTACCACTCCGTGCTCATCCCAATAGGCGAATATCACGGCAGAATCCATAGGCTGTTTCTGTTTTTTCCTGACGGTCTGTTGCGTCTTCACAACCCTCTTTGTCCTTCTTTTCTGAGCGTCAGCATCGACAACTCCCATCATAAGCAGACATAATAGGAGGATTAGGCTTTTCTTCATGACAACAGGTATTTGTGGCAAAAATCAGGCGACACCAAAGGCTACCTTCCACTGCTTAAAGCTTTCTTCTTCAGCGGGATGCACCTCGCCATCAATGGCAATGACCCGTTCGATAAATGATTGGATGCTGCCCAGAATGGCAGTGCGTTCCTCATCGGAGAAACCGTCCACCAAGTCTTTTGTGGCCTCGATGATAGCAGGCAACTCATAGGTATGATTCAAGCTGTCGGTCACATCTGCTTTCAGTTCAGGTTCCAGATCTCCGACCTGCTCGATGCTGGCAACGAAATTCTCGATGAACTCCTTCTCTTTACTGTCATATTGTCCGTCTACGTTGGCGAAGAACAAGCCGGTCTGAGCCATCAGTTTGATTACATTTACGATTTTATTCATGATTGATTCTGCTTTAAAGGTTAACGACGGAGATTCTTCACACTGTTCACCAAACCCATGGCACTGGTGGCCATGCCGATGACACTGAGTACGCCTCCGGCCATGCTGGAGAGTTTCCCATTCTGCAACATCTGTCCCAAAGCGCCCATGCCTGCACCGGCAGCAGCCTGCTTGAGAGCGGCGTTCGGATCGTTTTGAGCGACGGCAGCCTCTGTTGTTCCGGCAACCTGCGCTCCATTGGGTGTTGTGGTTTGCTGGGCAGCTGGTTGCTGGCCACCAGCCATCTGCTGGAGTACCTGTCCGGCCACTCCCTGCTTAAGGATTTCTGATAAAAAACTTGCCATATTATTAATGTTTTAAGGGTTAATCTGGCTACAAAGTTACAAAAATAAATCAAATACCACCATGTTTTCGATTAAAAAATCTTATCGATACCTATTTATTCCCAAATATTTCATACCTTTGCATCCAATTACTGAATTCAATAAGATTATGGATACAACAAAGAAAGCTTTCGCATCAAAACTGTTGAAAATCAAAGCCATCAAGTTACAGCCAGCCAATCCCTTCACATGGGCCAGCGGCTGGAAGTCACCTTTCTACTGCGACAACCGCAAGACACTCTCCTACCCCGAACTTCGCAACTACGTGAAACTGGAGATTGTGCATGTCATCCTGGATAAGTTTCCTGAGGTGGAGGCCATTGCCGGTGTGGCAACAGGTGCCATTCCCCAAGGTGCACTGGTGGCCGATGCCTTGAACCTGCCTTTCGTCTATGTGCGTTCGAAGCCAAAGGATCACGGCCTGGAGAACCTCATTGAAGGCGAACTGAAGCCTGGCATGAAGGTGGTGGTAATTGAAGACCTCATCTCCACGGGCGGTTCCTCGCTGAAGGCTGTGGAAGCCATCCGCAACAACGGCTGTGATGTAATCGGCATGGTGGCCAGTTACACCTATGGTTTCCCCGTGGCTAAGAAGGCTTTCAAGGATGCCAATGTGGAACTCGTCACGCTAACCGACTATGAGCACGTAGTGGAAGAGGCTTTGGAGACGGGCTATATCGCCGAGTCCGATGTGGAACTGCTCCACGAATGGCGTAAGGATCCGGCTCATTGGAACGGATAAAATATAGAGACCAAACGATCATGTCAAAATTTGAAAGTAACGTCAAGCAGATTCCTTATTCGCAGCAAAGCGTGTATGAGAAGCTGAGTGACCTGAGTAATATAGAAAAGGTAAAGGACCGTCTGCCAGAAGACAAAGCCAAGGATTTGGAATTCACTTCCGACAGCATCAGCATCTCCGTGGCTCCTGTGGGCAGGATTCAGTTGCAGATCATCGAGCGCGAGGAACCGAAGACCATCAAGTTCGAAACCGTACAGTCGCCGATGCCCTTTAACCTGTGGATACAGCTGCTCCCCACATCGGAGACCAGCAGCAAGATGAAGCTGACCATCAAGGCCGACATCAATCCCTTCATCAAAGGCATGATAAGCAAACCCCTTCAGGAAGGGCTGGAAAAGATTGCCGACATGCTGGCGATGATTAACTATGATTAGCAATGAACAAACTCTGGGAAAAGAACTATGAGGTGAACAAGGAGATAGACAGATTCACCGTGGGAAGAGACCGCGAGATGGACCTCTATCTGGCCAAGTACGACGTGCTGGGCTCCATGGCTCATATCACCATGCTGGAGAGTATCGGACTATTGGAGAAGGATGAACTCACCCAACTGCTGGCCGAACTGAAGAACATCTATGCAATATGCGAACGCGGAGAGTTCGTCATTGAGGATGGCATCGAGGATGTACATTCGCAGGTGGAAGTGATGCTGACGCAGAAACTCGGCGACATGGGTAAGAAAATCCATTCCGGGCGTTCGCGCAACGATCAGGTGCTCATCGACTTGAAACTCTTCACCCGCCACGAACTGATGGAGATTGCGGAAGGCGTGAAAGTGCTCTTCGACGAACTGATTCAGAAGAGCAACCAATACAAGGACATCCTAATGCCTGGCTATACCCATCTGCAGGTGGCAATGCCTTCCAGTTTCGGACTGTGGTTCGGCGCTTATGCCGAGTCGTTGACAGATGATATGCTTTTCCTGCAAGCAGCCTACCGCATGACCAACCGCAACCCCTTGGGCTCTGCTGCGGGTTATGGAAGTTCCTTCCCACTAAATCGACAGATGACCACCGACCTTTTGGGCTTTGATTCGATGGACTACAATGTGGTTTATGCCCAGATGGGCCGCGGCAAAATGGAGCGTAACGTGGCTTTTGCGATGGCTACCATTGCCGGAACATTGGCAAAGATGGCTTTCGATGCCTGCTTGTTCAATTCCCAAAACTTCTCATTTGTGAAGTTACCGAAGGAGTGCACTACAGGCTCCAGCATTATGCCGCACAAGAAGAACCCTGACGTCTTCGAACTGATACGTGCAAAATCGAATAAGATTCAGAGTCTGCCGCAACAGGTCATGCTCATCATGAACAATCTGCCCATGGGCTATTTCCGCGACATGCAGATTATCAAGGAAGTGTTCCTGCCAGCCTTCGACGAACTGAAGGATTGTCTGCAAATGACTGCCTATATCATTAACAAGATGGAAGTCAACGAGCATATCCTGGACAATCCAATGTACGACCCGATATTCTCCGTAGAGGAAGTGAACCGTCTGGCTGCCAACGGCATGCCGTTCCGCGACGCCTATAAAAAAGTGGGCCTCGATATTGAAGCCGGCACCTTCAAGGCCGACCACCATATCCATCACACCCACGAAGGCAGTATCGGCAACCTTTGCAACGACAAGATTGAGGCGCTGATGAACCACACCCTTTCGGAGTTCCACTTCGACCGCGTGACGGAGGCTGAAAAGAAACTTTTAGAAGAATAAATAATGGTAAACCCTAATCAGAAGCATACTACTCCCCTCCCTATATGGAGGGGATGGGGGTGGGTCATCGTCATTATTTTATATCTCACCTCCTGCGGTGACATAGAGAACGAATATAGCAATCATGCAGCTTATTTGCGCTATGACAATTCAAGCCATTTGGACCAGACCATAGGCGCTGCCCTTACAGGACTGACCACCAATATTTTCTGCCGCATCTACGTTACCAAGCCTTCCCAACTGAACTTTCAGAACAATCAAGGAATCAGCAGCACCGTTAAACTTGCAGCCCGTGAGACTCAATCCCCGTTGGCTTTAGGCCTTAACAACGAGACAGGTATCATTGTTGGCTACGGTTTCGGTGGAACCCTCTATTGCTACGATGCCTGCTGTGCTAACTGCTACAATAACGGTAAGATGTTTAACCTGCTTTCCGTAAACACTTCTGGTATTGCCACCTGCATCCAATGCAACCGGCAATACGACCTAACCAACAACGGGCTCTCACCCCAAGGCGGTCGGTTGGAACGCTATTTTGCCACCGCTAGCGGACAACCCGTCGTTCTCCTTGTAAACAACCATTATTATTGATTTAGAACTTTGGGAGTTTAAGAGCGCAGGAGTATACTCACGTTAACTATGAGTTAAAAAAACTTAATCGGCAGCGGATAACTCCTTACTCCTCACGCCTAATCCTAACTTTTTCGTACCTTTGCATTCACAAAACCGCGCCGTGATGGTGGAATTGGTAGACACGAGGGACTTAAAATCCCTTGGCCAGTGATGGCTGTGCGGGTTCGAGTCCCGCTCGCGGCACCTTTAAATCTTTTATTAATTATGCGCAGAATTCTTTCATTCATGTATTCTGAAAGCGATTCCTGTAGGAATCGGTTACTAATCGCTTTTGTTTCAGCAGCATCTTTTTTGGCTCTTTCTTCCTGCTCTTCCGGTATGGGGCCATTGGCTGCCAATAATTTTGACGTAACCCCTAGTCCCCTGGAGACACAAGGCGGACTCGTAACTGCCACTGTGTATGGCAAATTCCCGGCTAAATATATGAATAAGAAGGCCGTGGTCAGCGTCATTCCCGAACTCCACTATGGCAATGGACAGGTGGCACGCAGCACTGCTACCAGTTTCCAAGGTGAGAAAGTGATGGGCAACGATCAGCGCATCAGCTATAAGTTTGGCGGCATCTATACCATCAAGAGCCAGTTCAAATATGTGCCCGAGATGCTACAGAGCGAAATGTTCATGGCCTTCGATGCCAAGATAGGCAAGAAGAAAGTGAAGATTCCTGCCGTGAAGATTGCCAACGGTGTGATTGCCACCTCAGAACTTTATAAGAAGACCATGCTCAACGGTGGTGCCTGCCTGGCTCCCGATTCTTTCCAGCGCGTTACCGCCCAAAAGCAGGAAGCACAGGTGAAGTTCCTCATCAATCAGGCTAATCTGCGCAAGAGCGAACTCCAGACCAATTCCGTGAAGGAGTTCGTGGCCATGCTGAAGAAAATCAACCGTGAACACGAGAAGCTCAATCTGAAAGATGTCGAGATTCAGGCCTACGCCTCACCTGAGGGTGGACTGCTTCTCAACGATGACCTCGCTAACCGCCGTCAGTTCTCTGCAGAAGACTATGTCAACCAGCAACTCTTCAGCGAAGGCATGAACGCCAACATCATTGGCGGTTATACCGCTGAAGACTGGGAAGGATTCGAGAAACTCGTTCAGGCCAGCAACATTCAGGACAAGGATGTCATCCTGCGCGTGCTCTCCATGTATGAAGATCCTTATGAGCGTGAGCAGCAGATCCGTAATATGAGCGAAGGCTTCCGTGAACTGGCCGACGGCATCCTGCCCGAACTGCGCCGCTCCCGTATGATTATCAACTACGAGGTGGTAGGCCGCAGCGACCAGCAGATCAAGGACCAGTACAAGAGCGACCCCACCCAGCTCAATATCGAAGAGCTCCTTTATGCTGCAGGGCTGGAAAGCGATGCCGACGCCAAGGAAAACATCTACAAGAAAGCCGCTGAAATCTATCCCGACGACAAGCGTGCTTCCAACAACGTAGGTGTCATTGAATTCAACAAAGGCAACTACTCGGCCGCTGCCAAGTACTTCCAGGATATCGCCGGTTCCAAGACAGCCATCCCCGAGGCGTACGCAAACTTAGGACTGATGGCCCTGAAGGATGGTAACATCGAAGATGCCGAATACCTCATTGCCAAGGCCACAGGAGCCAAGCAGATTGGTGAAGCACTCGGTAACCTCAACATCGCTAAGGGCAACTATGCTGAAGCTGCCGAGAATCTGAAAGATTCCTTCAACAACAGTAGTGCTTTGGCCGAACTTCTCAACAAGAACTACACCACCGCCAGCGTCATCCTTCGCAACGTGGAGAAGAAAGACGGTATGACCGATTATCTCTCCGCCATCGTCAACGCCCGTCAGGGTAATTTCGACGTGGCTGAATCCTTCCTGCGTAGCGCCTTCCAGAAAGACCCATCCCTGAAGGATTATGCACAGAAGGACATGGAGCTGATGCGCGTAAACAAATAAAAAGAAGACCCAACCCAGCCCTCCCTGTGAGGGAGGGAGTGATAAGTGATAACTGATGAGTAAAATCCTTTCACGCTTAAAGTTTTTTCTGCCTCCTTATAAGGAGGGTTGGGGGTGGATCTTCTTTGTTTTAATTCTTACCTCCTGCGGTTCCCGAGATGGCTATTTTAAGTTGGAAGGTCACTTCCTGAAGATGAATCAGGGAGAGTTCTACCTATATAGTCCCGACGGAATCATCTGCGGTATCGACACCCTCAAGCTCAATGGCGGACGCTTCAGCCACGAGATACCCTGTGCCACCAGCGGAATACTCATGCTCGTCTTCCCTAATTTCTCCGAACAGCCCATCTTTGCCGAAGAAGGACAGTCCGTCAGCTTGGACGGCGATGCCTCCCATCTGAAAGAACTTAAGGTAAAAGGCACGAAGGCCAATGAACTCCTGACCAAATTCCGTTTGCAGGTTTCCAAAGTCTCCCCCGTTGAGGAGCAGAAACATGCAGCCACCTTCATTCAGGAAAACCCCGCCTCACCCGTCAGCCTCTACCTCCTGCGCCGATATTTCATCCTCACCGACAAGCCCGACTACAAACAGGCCGAACAACTGCTCTCGCTCATCAAGAGCAAACAGAAAAATAGCACAGCCCTCACGCGGCTTGAAACTGATCTTGCCAAGAACAAAGCCACGGGGAAAGACCAGAAAATTCCCCGTTTTTCCGGCTTCGACATCAATGGGCGCCCTGTTACCAATGCCAATCTCGGCGGTTCCCTCTCCGTCATCTACACATGGGCCAGTTGGAGTTATGAGAGCCTCGAACAACAGCGCCAGTTGCGCCGCATCGCACGTAAGCACGGCAGTCAGCTCAACCTTATCGGCATCTGTGCCGATGCCAGTAAGCAGGAATGCAAGCGCGCGTTGCAGCGTGACACCGTCACCACTCCCGTCGTCTGTGATGGAAAGATGTTCGAATCCCCTGTGATGAATCAACTGGGCTTCACCCAAATCCCCGATAATATCATCGTAAGCAAAGAAGGCCGCATCCTTGAGCACGGACTCAACACCCGAGAACTCATGGAACGATTGGAGAAACTGCTGAAATAAAGAGACATTAACCTTTAACTCCATGTTAGTCAAGACATTCTGTGCAGCAGTCAACGGTCTTGAAGTAACTACAGTCACCGTTGAAGTGAGTATGTCAAGAGGCGTACTCTATCGTCTTACTGGCCTTCCCGACAATGCCGTCAAGGAAAGCCGTGACCGCATTGCGGCAGCCATGACCAATATAGGCTACAAGTTTCCCGTTGCCGACATCACCGTAGGACTATCACCCGCAGATATCCGCAAAGAAGGTTCCGGCTACGACCTCCCGCTGGCCGTCAGTATTCTTGCTGCCAACGGAAAGGTTATCCCCGACCTTTTGCCCCATTACATGCTGGTGGGTGAACTGGGACTTGACGGACGCCTGCAACCCATCCGCGGTGCGCTGCCCATTGCCATCCAAGCCCGGAAAGAGCAATTCACGGGACTCATAGTTCCCAAACAGAATATCCGTGAAGCCGCTGTCGTGAACAACATTAAGGTTTACGGAATGGAAACCCTGACGGATGTCATTAGTTTCTTCAACGGCTCAAAACACTTCGAGCCGACAATCATTGACACCCGAAAGGAATTCTACGAGCATCAAAGCCGATATGAGTTGGATTTCTCGGATGTACGTGGACAGGAAAACGTCAAACGCGCCCTCGAGGTAGCCGCAGCTGGCGGCCATAATATGATTATGATAGGCCCTCCAGGAAGTGGTAAGTCCATGATGGCCAAGCGTTTGCCTAGCATCCTACCACCCCTTTCGCTCTCAGAAAGTCTGGAAACCACACAGATTCATTCAGTGGCAGGAAAACTGGGACGCGACTGCAGCCTCATATCACAAAGGCCATTCCGCAGTCCGCATCATACCATCTCACAAGTAGCCCTCGTAGGCGGCGGTAGTAATCCACAACCGGGGGAAATCAGCCTCGCCCATAACGGCGTGCTCTTCCTTGACGAACTTCCTGAATTTAACAAATCCACCCTGGAGGTATTGCGTCAACCCTTGGAAGACCGTCATATCACGATCAGCCGTGCCAAATACACCATCGAATATCCATGCTCGTTTATGTTCGTGGCCAGTAGCAACCCCTGTCCTTGCGGCTACTACGGAGATCCCACACACCACTGCGTCTGTACACCAGGTATGATTCAGCGATATATGAACAAAATCTCCGGGCCTTTGATGGACCGCATCGATATCCAATGTGAAATCACGCCAGTTCCTTTCAAGCACATTTCCCAGACAGCACCCGGAGAGTCATCCGCCGCCATCCGCGAGCGTGTCATCCGTGCCCGTGATATCCAGGAAGAGCGTTTCAAAAATGTGAAAGAAGTGCATTGCAACGCCCAAATGTCTGAACGGATGATCCATCTATACGCAGAACCCGACGAAGCCGGCATCAATCTACTACGCACGGCTATGGAGAAGCTCCATCTTTCGGCTCGCGCCTACAACCGCATTCTCAAGGTTGCCCGTACGATTGCAGACCTTGAGGGCAGCGAAAAAGTGCTCTCCAACCATCTTGCCGAAGCCATCTCCTACCGCCAACTCGACCGTGGCGATTGGGCAGAGAGAGGAACATACTAACATGCTCCATACTTTGCCATTTTCCCATTAACAAGTGATTAATCCTATACTATTGGATACTATCGGGCTGCTCAATCTTGATGGATTTCATCTTGTTGACGGACGCTTCTATCTCCTTCCAGAGATTAGGGTCGGTAGCCAACGACTTCAAGGTCTTGCTGTTCTGGTGTTTCAGATAGGCTTCTTCTATCACCTTATGGGCATCGTCTTTACGACCCTGGTAGTATAGGATAGTAGCTTTATTAATTAGGGCATCAACGTCACCACCATGTTCAAAGGCTTCATTGCAGCACTCGAGGGCCATGGTGAAGAAGTAGTTGGCTTTATCTTGAAGACCCAGTTTCTCGTTCTTGATACCGAAATAGTTCAGACGATCGAAATTGTCTTCGGGCAACAATTCCATGGCTTTCTCCTGTAGGGTAAAGGCCTCTGTATCTCGCCCAAGTTCGTATAGTTTGGTGACGCGCTGCATATAATATCGGAATTGATGCTCACGGATGGTGTCGAGTTGCACCAACTGTTCTTGCAGGAACATGGCGTCAACTATTTTGGCGCTGTCACCCGTCATCATCAGGCGATTAATGGAATCATTGAGTTGTTCTGCCTGCCTAAGGATGGCTTCTCTGTCTTGTGGGAATTTAGGTACACAGGCTACGACAAGGCCACTCATGGCGACCATCATCACAATCTTTTTAGAATAGTTCATTAGTTATCTGATTATAATTGATTCATTACCTACTTTCAGAATATAGACGCGACGGGCGGGAGCCTTGAACTGCAATTGTGCACCGTCGGCGGTTTGCCGGCTGATGAGTATACCACCAGCATCATAGAGACTAACGGGAGTTCCTTCAGAAAGGCCGCTGAGCGTAAGCTGTCCGTCGGCATGCTGCCACGACCAAGCAGGCTTTGCCACTTCGTCGATGCCCGTATCAGTTTCCAAAATGGCATTGATGACCAAAGCGTTACTTGATGTCATGGTGAATCTATACCGAGAGCCGTCCACACGTGTAACCACACCGTCTTTCGTCACTTCCCATCCTGTTACTTTCTTGTTGCCAACGGTTGTTCCTTCGAGGATGACTGAACGGTTAGGGTAGTACTCGCCATTGAACTTTCCTTCGGAAAGGGGTATACCGTTGAAGGTAAACTGCACCGCCTGAAGGTCTTCTTCACTGAGCGAAGGATTCACGATGAGCGTCCTTGGCGACTCCAGTTTGTAGTAATCGGCCAGATGCTGGTACATGAAGGCTGTGCGTTTCTGCAACCATTCCTTTACCTTATTCATCTCATCGTTATAGTTAGGCCACCACTCATTATATAGTTTTCGATGATAGGGATATTCGGTCTTGATCTGGTTGTACATGGGTTCCCATACCTTCCACGTTCCTTCGTAATTGAGGAAATCGCCCATATAGACGGCCATGTGATCAATAAACTCCCGGTTGAAATCGGCGTCTTCCATCAGGCGACGGAACAGGCGAGTGGCCTCATAGTCGTTGGCTCCCCAGTTATGGTTGCCGTCGTATTCTTTCCAATAAAGCCAATCGAAGTATTTATAATTATAGTTGTCCTGCCCGTAGAGCCACATGGTGTAATCAACATCCTTGGCAATGAAACGCCAGCGACCTTCAGCAGTACGGGGACGCCAAAGGACGATGTTGTTACCAGGGAAGTCGATGTTGTTATAATAGGCGTTCATAGCCATGAGGTTGATAAACTCCTGACAATCCACCCATTTCTCATATTCAGCCATGGTATGGTTGTGCTCATTGTAGAAGGCTTTGAAGGCATTCAGGTGTTCCATGTCACCTTCCTTGAGGTCATTCCAGTTTTCAACCAAATCCACATCTTCCAGTCCGTCGTAGTTGGTATAGATGTTATCTTCGTTGCTACGTTCTCGGATGTTCTCAATACCTTTATAGACGCCATTGATATAGATGATGACTGGACGCCAGGCTTGCCAGTCAAGATCTGCATGCGAAGCCATCGTGCGCTGGGCAATGATGTCGCGCATATAGAGATAGTCGAAGTCGTTGCCGGCATTGCGGAGCACAATACTCTTGAATTCCGTGAGGCCGGGCTTCTGATCAGGGAAGAATTCGTAACTGAATCTCTTCTCGCCGAAACGCTTGTTGGCGTAGACGGCTAGTGACTTCAAAGGGTTTGTACGCGTGGCACCACCTTGGATGCGCGTTTCGCAAAGCTGGTTGAGTTCGCTCGCTTTCCCTTTGGTTTCGAAATATTCGAAATTAATGGGGCGGCGCCAATCGAACCTGTAGTTTTCCGTACCGCTCTGGTAAGTGCCATCCACATAGATTCCTATCTTGGGATCGTTCAGATACCTGTCGTCGGTGACGATACTGACCACAGGAAGCGTCAGCGCGCGGTTTGAGGGGAAGAATATATAACTCTGAGTGGTGGAACGGGGTGAGAGATAGCCATCGCAGAAGAGTTTGGCACGCACCACCGTGGTGCTCCCGATATTAATGGCACTGCTAAAGACGGTACTCGAGGCCGTAGGTTCAGAACCGTTGGTGGTGTAGCGGATGACCGTGCCTTCAGGGGAACCTGCCGGTAAAGAGATGGTCAGGTTGAAACTCCCGACATTAGCAAACACCTGTCCTGCCTTGCTGAAAACAGGGTCACCCAACACCTCGGAACAGAGTTTGCCACAGTTAGCCTTTCCCGGTGTGGGCGTGGCCTGATAACCCCATTTCTCACCACCGTCGTTCTCGCGGCCATAGGCGATATTAGGAGCAGGCTGTTTCTTGAGTTTTAAAACACAATCGGCTATTTCTTCGTTCTGAAACAGCCATATACCGTCGCTCTTACCGGAGTCGATGCGATACGAGGTATGCAGCCCAGTACCCTCTTTATCACAATAAATAAGGATGTATTGCTTGGGTTGCACCGTACGGTTGGGCAACTGCCAGGCCTCGCCGGCCTTGTCGCTGACGCCCAGTTTGTACTGATTGAGATTCACGGCCGCGGTACCAGCATTATACAATTCCACCCACGAATCGGGAAACTCGTTGATATCATCCATCACGCAGTCGATGTTCGACTGCATCAGTTCATTGATAATCAACTGTGCATGACTTGGTGAGACAGCGCCGAAAACGGCTGTCAGGAGAAACAGGAGTTTTTTCATGTTTTATTTATTGCCAGATAATCTTCTTTCCATTCTGGATATAGATGCGGCCCCTCTGCGGGGTATTCACCTTGTTGCCCAACAGGTCGTAGATGGCAGAATCTTCGATAGCCGATGCAGGACTCTCAATGGTCTGAATACCGGCAGCATCGCCGAGGATGGGTTCAATGGTCAATGCACTTGACGTCATGTTCAGCGTCAGTTCGCTGCCTGCAACTTCTTCGTTCTTTCCGCCGCTGAGTTTCCAGCCCGTCACCACCTTTCCTTCGGGAGCCGTACCCGTGATGACAAGTTCGCGGTTGGGGAAGAACTTTCCGTCGAAGGTCTTGCCCGACAACTTGATGTCGTTAACCGTAATGGCAACATCCTGCTCGGCCTTATTGATGGTCAGCTTAACGGCTGTGCCCAGTTTCCATTGGGAACTCATGTGCTGGAGGAAGTAGTCAGTGCGAGGAAGATAGGTGGTCGATTGGCCCCACCAGCCTTGCTCGGTGTATCCAGCAAGCCACTTTTTGGCATCATTGAACTTGTTATTAATTTCATCACGGCTATTACCACCCCAAGTGGGATACTTGGCGCGGTGAGCTACAAACTCATCCAAGGCTTCATCCTTGATGGCATCTATTGTGGCACCAGTTCCCTTGGCATTCATGAAGTCGCCCATGTAAACGCAGCACTTGTCGATGAACATCTTGAGAATGTCTGGATCTTCGAGCATATTCTTAACCAGGCGGGTAGCTGGCTCGGTGAAGGCCCAGTTGTCATCGGGGTGTTTGCTTGGGTTATAGAGCAAATCGATAGTATTGTAATCAGATTTCCTGCCATAGAGACCAAGTCCGAAATCGGTATCCTTCACGATGAAGCGCCATCTCTTAGGAAGATCTACTTTTGCATCATCATTAGGACGCCAGAACACGATATTGTTGCCGGGGAAGTCGATGTTGCCGTAGAAGAGGTTCATCACCATGATGTTCAGATACTCACTGACGTCCATCCATTCCTCGTACTCAGCCAAGGTATGGCCTTTCTGGCTGTAGAATTCCTTGAAAGCCTGGTAAAAGACATCGTCGCCTTCCTTCAATTCCTCGATGAACAGATCCTGATTGTTCTCCTTTTCATGGGCAATCTCAATCTCGTCAACATCCTCAAGACCGTCGTAGTTGCTATAGATATTGTCTTCGTTCGAGCGCTCACGGATATTCAGCATACCCATGTACTCGCCGTTGATATAGAGCACAGCCGTGTGGCCAGCCTGCCAGTCGAGGTCTACATTCGGTCCCATGGTACGCTGGATGATGAGATCACGGAAGTAAAGGTCGCCGAAGTCGTTACCGCCATCGCGGAGAGAGAACGACTTGAACTCGGTAACACCGGGTTTCTGGTCAGGGAAGAACTCATACGAGTAACGCTTGCGATCGGGATCGAAGCGCTTGTTGGCATAGAATACCATCGACTTGAGGGCATTAGCACGCGACTGACCACCCTGAATGCGTGTCTCACCAGGCTGATTGATGGCACTTGGCGCACCCTCTTCGGGGAAGAACTCTACGTTGACAGGACGGCGCCAATCATGTAACTTCTTATCTTCCTTGCTGTTATTGTTAGCGAAGAGGCCTATCTCCTTGTCATTCAGATACCTGTCATTCGTCTGAATAGAGAAAATAGGAACAGTCATCTTCCTTGCGTGGAAGATATACGACTGGGCAGTACTCAATGGTGAGAGCCAGCCTTCGCAGAACACTTTGGCACGAATTGCTGTCGACTTGGTGATATGGAAAGCCTCCGTGTACTTCTTACCGGTGGCAGTAGGCTCACTTCCGTCAGTGGTATAGGTGATGTATGCTTCTTTGGGGGCACCTTCGGGCAGACTCAGCTCTACACTGATAGACTTCTGGCCATAATTGACAACACGACCGGGTACGCTAAAGACCGGAGCACCTAAAATCTGTTTTGCCTTACAGATTTCACCGGTGTTGGGCTTGCCTGGCGTAGGCGTCAGCTGATAACCCCACTCGCTGGCACCGTCGGTCTTACGGCCGAATGCCACATCGGGTGCAGGCATCTTGACCAAAGGTTTGTTATCAACATAAGGGAGACTGTCAATAGGCTCTGCCCCTTTGTCCTTGAAAAGATAAAGCGTACAACCCTTGGCTGATTCCAGACGGAAATCAGCGTGCAGACGATTGTCTTCCTTGCCCTCCTTGTCACAATAGATAATCACAAATCCCTTGGCGGCAACGGTCTTATCAGGCAACTGCCAGGCCTTTTTCACCTTGTTCTTGTTGCTAATCTGATAGTCCTTAAGGTTGATGTCCGCATCCGTGGGGTTGTACAGCTCCACCCATGAATCGGGAAATTCCTTAATGTCATCCATGATGCACTCGACATTCGACTGCATGATTTCGTTAATAACCAATTGTGCATGGCCGGGCATAGCCACGGCTAACAATACTACTACTAAAACATTCTTAAGACTTTTCATTTTTATATATACTTTTTACACCTTCTTTTTAAACGGCAAACCTTTCTCAGCAAAGACCGGCCGCATCTAAATATCCGACGCTATAGTCAGCATCAGAGCATACCATTCCTATAAACACTTCTTTGTCTCTGTTATTCGTCATTTCACCAGATTGCCCAGAATATCACGGGTAAGTTCCTTGGTGATGGAGCGGGTGGCAGCCGAAGTGGCATTCTTCACTACACGACCAGTGGCCGATGTCGACGACTTTGTCTTCTTGCCTGTCACTTTATTCGAAACCCATGTACCCAGAATGGTAGCCAGTGTGCCGGTGATGGCAGTCATGATGGCTTTCATCACCTTAGACATCATGCCGGGCTTCTCCTTGCCTTTTGCCTTCTCCTCTTCAACGGCAATCTGCTCGGCTTCCTTCTGGGCAGCCTCATTCTCCTTGAGCAGTTGCTCATAGGCACTCTCACGGTCCACCATCTCGTCATACTTGCCGTAAATGTCACTACGCTTGATGATGTCGGAACGCTGTCCTTCGCTGATGGCACCAATCTGCGACAGCGGGAAGAGAATCTTGGCACGCTCCACGATACTCGGTGCACCTTTCTCGTCGAGGAAACTTACCAGGGCCTCACCCGTCTCGAGATTCATGATGGCCTCATCGGTCTTAAAGTCGGGATTCGCACGGAACGTGTCGGCGGCAGTCTTCACGGCCTTCTGGTCTTTCGGGGTATAGGCACGCAGGGCATGCTGCACGCGGTTACCCAACTGTCCGAGAATCACCTCGGGAATGTCCGTAGGACTCTGCGTGATGAAATAGATGCCCACACCCTTCGAACGAATCAGACGGATCACCTGCTCAATCTTGTCGAGCAATGCCTTTGACGTGCCTTCGAAAAGCATGTGAGCCTCGTCGAAGAAGAACACGAGTTTGGGATAATCCAAGTCGCCCACTTCGGGCAATGTGCTGTAGAGTTCAGAGAGCAGCCAGAGCAGGAACGTGGAGTAGAGCTTGGGCTGCATCATCAGTTTGTCGGCAGCAAGCACGCTCATGATGCCCTTGCCACGCTCCGTCTGCATCAAGTCCTTGATGTCGAACGAAGGCTCACCAAAGAAATTGTTAGCGCCCTGGTTCTCCAACTGCAGCAAGGCACGCTGAATGGCTCCCACAGAAGCAGTCGAGATGAAACCATACTTCGTGGTGTATTCCTTGGCGTGCTGCGACACATAGTCAAGCATCGAGCGCAGGTCCTTCAAGTCGAGGATGAGCAGTCCGCGGTCGTCGGCTATGCGGAACACGATGTTCAACACTCCGTCCTGCGTCTCATTGAGGTCCAGTAGACGTGAAAGCAACAGCGGTCCCATCTGCGAGATGGTGGCACGCATAGGATGGCCCTGCTCTCCGAAGACATCATAGAAACGTACTGGACAAGCCTGGAACTCAGGATTCTCAATACCAAACTCCGGCAGACGCTTCTCGATGAAGCCACTTAACCGTCCCATCTGAGAGATGCCTGAAAGGTCGCCCTTCATATCCGCCATGAAACAGGGTACTCCTGCCTGACAAAACGACTCGGCCATCACCTGCAGCGTGACCGTCTTACCCGTACCCGTGGCACCGGCAATAAGTCCATGGCGGTTAGCCATTTTACCGTTGATACTCAGTGAACCGTTTGCGCAATGGGCGATATAGAGCCCGCGTTCCTTATCGTACATAATTGTTAGGTTTTAGGTTTTTAAAAAATACGCTGCAAAGGTAAACAAAAAAAACGGTATTCGGCGCCGTTGCGTACAAAAAAAATAGAGGGGATGTCACAAAAACTTTCCTCAATAAAGCAAATATATTTGTTTTCTCTTCGCTTTATCGATATTTTGCACTGATTTTACGTTGCTTCGCGCCGTGAAGGTAGGCTGCATTCGGGAAAAATCCAAATAAATTTGGTTTTTCCACTCATTTGCACTACCTTTTGATAAGTTACTCCATCTCGGCATAAAAAATAAACGAGATTTATTTTGTTCTGCTCTCGAAATTTTGAATAAATTTCTTGCATTCGGCAAAATAAATTTATTTATTCTGCTCTCATTTACTCGAAATTTTCGTAACTTTGCACCCAAATTGAAATAAGCAATGGAAGAGAACAAGAAATTCAAGCGCACAACCGTGACTTCGGCCCTACCCTATGCTAACGGCGGTGTGCATATCGGACACCTGGCCGGCGTGTATGTCCCGGCCGACATTTACGTGCGCTACCTCCGTCTGAAAGGTGAGGAAGTGATGTTTATCGGCGGCTCTGACGAGCACGGCGTGCCCGTGACTATGCGTGCCCGCAAGGAAGGCATCACCCCGCAGGATGTGGTGGACCGCTATCACAAGATGATCAAAGATTCGTTCGAACAGTTCGGCATCTCTTTCGACGTGTATTCGCGTACCACCTCAAAGACACATCATCAATTTGCCAGCGACTTCTTCCGCAAACTCTACGATGAGGGAAAGTTGGTAGAAGAGACTTCCAAGCAGTATTACGACGAGGAGGCCAAGCAGTTCCTGGCCGACCGCTATATCACCGGCGAATGTCCCCATTGCCACAACGAAGGTGCCTACGGCGACCAGTGCGAGAAATGCGGACGCGACCTTTCGCCCACCGAGCTCATCAATCCGAAGAGTACCATCAGCGGTTCGCAGCCTGTGCTGAAGGAGACCAAGAACTGGTATCTGCCGCTGAACGACTATCAGGAATGGCTGAAGCAGTGGATTCTGGAAGGTCATAAGGAATGGCGCCCGAATGTATACGGCCAGTGCAAGAGCTGGCTCGACATGGACTTGCAGCCACGCGCCATGACGCGCGACCTAGACTGGGGCATCCCCGTTCCCGTGGAGGGAGCAGAGGGGAAGGTGCTCTATGTGTGGTTCGATGCGCCCATCGGCTATATTTCGAATACAAAGGAACTCTGCGAGAGCAATCCCGAGCGCTGGGGAACGTGGCAGAAATGGTGGCAGGACGAGGACACCCGTCTGGTGCATTTCATCGGTAAGGACAACATCGTGTTCCATTGCCTCATCTTCCCTGTGATGATGAAGGCCCACGGCGGCTACATCATGCCCGACAATGTTCCCGCCAACGAGTTCCTGAATTTGGAGAATGACAAGATTTCCACCTCGCGCAACTGGGCTGTTTGGCTGCATGAGTACCTGGAGGATATGCCCGGCAAGCAGGACGTATTAAGATACGTGCTGACCGCTAATGCCCCCGAGACCAAGGACAACAACTTCATGTGGAAGGATTTCCAGGAGCGCAACAACTCTGAATTAGTGGCCATCTACGGAAACTTCGTGAACCGTGCCCTCCAGCTAACAAAGAAATACTTCAACAGCATTGTTCCCGAGTGCGGCGAACTGCAGGATATCGATTGTCAGGCTATCGAGGAATTCAAGGACGTGAAACAAAAGGTGGAGCAGTTGCTCGACCAGTTCAAGTTCCGCGATGCCCAGAAGGAGGCCATGAACCTGGCCCGTATCGGCAACAAATACATCACCGACTGTGAGCCCTGGAAGGTGGCCAAGACCGATATGGAGCGCGTGAAGACCATCCTCAATATCTGTCTGCAACTGTCTGCCAACCTCAGTATCGCCTTCGAGCCGTTCCTGCCCTTCTCATCGAAGAAGCTCCGCAACATGCTCAACCTGAAGGAATGCAACTGGGAGGAACTCGGCAACACCGATATCCTGCCGGCAGGCCATCAGTTAGGTGAGCCATCGCTACTCTTCGAGAAACTCGAGGACGACGTCATCCAGAAGCAGATTGACAAGCTGGAAGCCACCAAGAAAGCCAACGAGGCCGCCAACTACAAGGCAGCTCCCGTAAAGGAAAACATCCCGTTTGAGACCTTTGAGAAACTCGATATCCGCGTGGGACTCGTCAAAGACTGCCAGAAAGTAAAGAAATCGAAGAAACTCCTGCAGTTCACCCTCGACGACGGTAGCGGTCAGGACCGCACTATCTGCTCCGGCATTGCCGCCTTCTACGAGAATCCCGAGCAACTCATCGGCAAGCGCGTACTCTTCGTGGCCAACTTCGAGCCCCGCAAGATGATGGGCATTGAGAGTCAGGGAATGATTCTCTCGGCCGTTGACAGCGATGAAAGTCTCAGCGTGATCACCACAACCAAGGACGTGAAGCCCGGCAGTCAGGTCGGATAAACGACGTTGGAACCTGAAACTTGAAACGCGTCAAAGGCGCTATCTGGTCCTATAGTTCAATGGATAGAACAAGTCTCTCCTAAAGATTAGATCCGAGTTCGATTCTCGGTGGGACCACAAGAAAGACAGACACCCGTAAGTGCCTGTCTTTCTTTTTATTCCAATGGGATGATTCCTTTTAACGGGAGCCACCACCGAAACCACCGCCGGAGAATCCGCCGCCACCACCGAAACTTGACGAACCGCCACCTCCGCTCGAACGGGGATGATTGTGGCTGTAAGCCGACGTAAAGGCATTTGCCACACTGGCACTATAGGAGGACACGAAGACATCGAAGTCGGTCACCTGGTTCATGGTCTTACCCAATTCGGACTGCTCGTAGAACTCGGGACAGATCTCGCGGAAATCCTTCATCACTTGCTTAGCATTGCCGTAAAGGGTGGCATACACCAGGTATTCGTTCCAAAGGCTCACCTCCACCGCATGGCGCTCTTTCACCAGGGTAAAGTCTTCCAGGAACTTCTTCAGTCCGTAGACGTCAAGGGCGTCCTTCTGGTCGATGGTTTTATAAGGAATTTTCTTTTTTAACGTCAAGGCATTGTAGAGTTTTTCCATACGGGTGGGCTTGTTCTTGGCGTATCGCTTCATCTCACCAGGCTCCAACAGGGCATTCTCGCCTGCAGCTTCCTGGAGAATTTGGACGATGCCTCTCATATTGGATTTGTCCTGATCATCCTGTTCTTCAGCACCAGCCTGTTCGGGATTGGCAATCTTCAGGCAGGGCTGCTGCTTGTTCTTGATAAGCACGGTCTCCACGCCGAGCACTCCCTGATAGATCATACGCATGATATAGGCACCCATCAGGTTTTTGGAATTGTCGGTTCCCTCGAGGGTCGTATAGATCATGTTCGAACGATGGAGGCTCTTCTTGCAGGGAATCTCGCGCTGCCAAGGGATGTCCTTGTCATTGCCGATGAGTTTCTTGCGCCATTTGCGACGCTTGAAATAACTATAGATGGAAGGCAGACAGCAGGCAAGGAACAGAAGCACGTAGGAACCTACTTGCCAAAGGACACCCATGAATCCATCGTCACTTCCACTACCACCATCATTCTCTGGCGTGTAGTCGCTGCCCTCGATGGCTCGCTGCTTCACGCTCTCGAAGTCTCCTCCCGTCTCCACGGCGGGATGGAACATTCCCTTGGGGGTCTCAATCATCACCGTGATATGATTCTGCCGCTCCAGGGGCTGTGTGCTCCATGCTTTCACTACGCTATCCATCACCTGGATTTCACCGCCGAAGCCAAAGGCCCAAACATTGGTACCGACCATAGGCTGTCCGTCATCGCGGCGGATGGTCAGCGTGAACTGCTCTGGGGGTTCATTGGTATCGCGAGAATAGAACATGAAGTTGAAGCCGTCACTCTCGTAATAGCCTCGCAGCATGTTACCGATATTATAGCGGAGCCTGAATGTATGGTCGCCGTTGTCGCCCATGCCGAAACAGAGTTCATAGCGGTTGCCACCCTTGTCCACAATGCCGTAGCGTCCTTTCTTCCTTTCGCGGGAGAGGTCGATGTCCCAAGGGGTGCTGTCCGTCATCATCTCCCCGTCCTCCTCCACGCTGAAAGCCGAGAGCGACATATCGGCGGGCAGGTTCATGGGCATATAGAACTCCGTGTGCTTATGGTCGTCAATGGTATATTGGCGTACTTCCTCCACGCGGGCCGAACCATTGTCGGACAACGTCACCGTGATATTGAGGTTGTGCATATGGTTGTCAGCACAGACACCCATGCTGAAGAGCAAGGCAGCTGTACAGACGAGCCATTTAGTAGGATTCCTCATGCAGGTCAACTCTTCAGGGCAGCATCGATATCGGGATATTCCTGTTTCTTCTCCTCGGTCTGCAGGTATTCGCGCTTACCGAAGTGAAGAATGCTGGCTACGATACTGGATGGCCACTGGCGGACGATACGGTTCATCTTCGTGGCAGAATCATTATACACCATACGGCTCATGCGCACGTTCTCCTCATACTTCTGCAGGGATGCCATGGTGTCCCTATAGACTTCCGAAGCCTTCAGCTCGGGATAACGCTCACTCACGGCAATCAGACGGCCGAGGATCTCGGAAGTGGCGCTGAACTGGTCATTAATCTGCTGAGCGGTAGTAGGATTTGTCATGCGGCGCTTCTCGATGGCTTCCACCAGGGTGTCGTGCTCATGACGTGCATAGTCCTTCGTGAGTTTCACCAAAGCCGTCACGGCATCCCAACGGGAAGTAAGCTGTACGCCAATCTGACTGAGGGCATTGTTGGCCATCTCGTCAAGGTTTACCAACTCGCGCTGTGTGTTCAGGAAATAAAGTCCCACCAACACGGCCAATACGATAAGAATAATTAAAATTGCCATTTCTTTTGATTTTAATGATTAACAACTTATTTGTTGCAAAAATAGATATTATTACCGATAAAACCAAGAAATCGGTATAATCTTTTTTGTCTTTTTCCAAAAAAGGTCAAATAGACACTGATTATTTGGATAATAATATAAAAATAGGTATCTTTGCAGCCGATTTTCGAATTTCAGAAATGAGTAACAGGCCTGCGCAGACGTTTATACTCGTTGCTTTGGTAACCATCTTGCTTCTTGCCATGCATTTTTTGCCCCAGATTACCGTCTGGGACCGTCACCTGCGTGCCGTCAACATCCTGAGCGACGTGATTCCAGAGGTCTATGGCAACGACAACCTGGAGAAGGAGGACACGGCCGTGGTCATGCCCATGAAGCAACTCATTGCCCGCAATGACTCCCTGCAGAACGCCGAGACTGATACCCTTCGCCATCACGCTCCCATTCCTGAAGGAGTGACGCCTGTGGAAGACTACTCCGAAGGCAGTGTCCACGGAATGGAGTCTTTTTATGCTGCCCTTGACAACGTGAACAACATGGACCGTCCAGTGCGAGTGGGCTACTGGGGCGACTCCTATATCGAGGGTGATATCCTGGTCTGCGACCTCCGTGAACAACTACAACAGAAGTTCGGCGGCAGCGGCGTGGGATGGGTTGACTGCGGTAAAACGTCCAACAGTCTGCGCCCCACGGTTGTGCAGAAACCTTCCGGCTTCGGTTCCTATGCCGTTGTCCAGAAGCAGTACAACAGCGCCCTGCTCGGTCCTTCCCAGCGTTATTTCAAGGCGGAAAGCAATGCCTCGCTCACCTACAGCGGCACCAAATACCGCAAGAATCTCGACCATTGGGACCGCGCCTCTCTCTTCTTCCGTACCGATGAACCGATCACCATCACGGCTACCATCAACGGCGAGCCGCAGACCTTCTATGCCGAAGCCGCTCCCAATATCCAGGAGGTGCATGTGGACGGCCCCATGTCAAGGGTGAAATGGAACATCAACGGTTCCAATGCCTCCACCATCTTCTACGGTGCTTCACTCGAACCCCACCAAGGAGTTTCGGTGGATAATTTCTCAATGCGCGGCTGTGCCGGAATGACGCTCTCCAAGATTCCTGAGCAGACGCTCAGTCAGATGAACAGCCTCTACCCTTACGACCTCATCATCCTGCAGTTTGGCCTCAATGCCGTCAATGAGCATTCCGGCAGCAAGTGGTTCAGCCACTACCAGCAGCAGATGGGTTCCGTCATCAGCCGTTTCAAGCGGGCCTATCCGAATGCTTCTATCCTCGTTGTGAGCATGCCCGACCGTGGCAGTCGTCAGAACGGCCAGATCGTCACCATGAGGGGCGTGGAGGGAATGGTGGCCTGCCAACAGCGCATTGCGATGGAGAACAAGGTGGCCTTTCTCAATTTCTTCCAGATGATGGGCGGGCGCAACAGTATAGCGGAACTTGTGAATCGCCGGATGGTTGGCCACGACTACACGCATCCTTCTTACGGCGGCGGCAGATTGCTGGCAACCAAGATGATGGCCTCCCTAATGGCGGGATATGAATAGAGGGATGAAGGATAAAGGATTAAAGATTAATAATTAAATGTTTGAAGAATTACAGGAAAAATGGCAGTTTATGACGCAGTATCTGCAGCCTGAGTTGCTCATCCAGCAACTCACCTACGATGCTGCTCATCCGCTTATTTTCTCAAGCGGACTCTTCCTGTTCATGTTCCTTGCCTTCACGTTTATCTATATGCTCCTGCGTCACCACACCACGGCACGCCTGCTGTTCGTAACGCTCTTCTCCTACTATTTCTATTACAAGAGCAGCGGTTTCTATTTCTTCCTGCTGGCTGTGGTCACCATCAGCGACTGGCTTATCGGCGCACAGGTGGGACGGCTGCGCAACGAGGGGCGCAAACGGGCTGCCCAATGGATGGTGGCCCTCAGTATGGTCATCGATCTCGCCCTGCTCTGCTATTTCAAATACACCAACTTCTTCTTCGGCTCCATTAGCCAGATCATAGGCAACAACTTCCAGCCGTGGGACATCTTCCTGCCCGTAGGTGTCAGTTTCTTCACGTTCCAGTCGATGAGCTACACCATCGACATCTACCGAGGCCATGTCAAACCGCTCCCGAGACTGCTCGACTATGCCTTCTTCGTGAGTTTCTTTCCACAACTGGTGGCAGGCCCTATCGTCAAGGCCCGCGAATTCGTACCGCAGATTCACCGTCCACTCACCATTACCTCCCGTATGATGGGCGAAGGAGTGTTCCTCATCCTCATCGGTCTTTTCAAGAAAGCCGTCATCAGCGACTATATCTCGCTCAACTATGTGGACCGCATCTTCGACAATCCCGCCCTCTATACCGGCATCGAGACACTTCTGGGCGTCTATGGCTATACCGTGCAGATCTATTGCGACTTCTCTGGCTATAGCGACATGGCCATCGGAATAGCCCTGCTGCTGGGCTTCCGGTTCCCGCAGAACTTCAACGCCCCCTATACCAGCGCCTCCATCACGGAATTCTGGCGCCGGTGGCATATCTCGCTCTCCTCCTGGCTGCGCGACTATCTCTATATCTCTTTGGGCGGCAACCGCAAGGGGAAGTTCCATACCTATCTGAACAACTTCCTCACTTTCCTGATTTGCGGACTTTGGCATGGCGCTGCCTTCAACTTCATCATCTGGGGTGCCTGGCATGGTCTGGGTGTGGTTGCCCATAAGCTCTTCAGTCAGGAGGTGCTCCATCATGACCGCCGCTACCGCAGCCATGGCGTCAAGCGCTTCTTTGCCGTGATTATCACCTTCCATTTCTGCGTATTAGGATGGATTATGTTCCGTGCTACCGACATCAGCCAGTGGAGCATCATCCTTCACAATATTTTCCTTGAACTACATCCCGAATACTTCTGGCCTGTCATTGACTCATTCCGCCTCGTGTTTGCACTCATTGCCTTTGCGCTAATCTCGCATTGGCTACCATACACCTGGCAGCGACGCATGACAGCCATTCTCTCTCGTTCTGGTGTCGTGGTCCACGCCCTGCTGCTGACCGCTGTCATCTATATTATCATTCAGGTGCGCTCCTCCGACATCCAGCCCTTCATCTATTTCCAATTCTAAAAGAGAAACCCTAACCGAAAAACGAAGAAAATGAAACATTCAAGTAAACTACGCAGTCTGATGCTGCTTTCGATGCTGGCACTGTTCCTGCCCCTTTTTGCACAGGACGACAAGCAGAAAGATACTTTCGACTGGAACCCCGTGATGGATGCCATCATCCAGATTGAGAGCCGTGGTATTGAGACAGCCCGCAACGGCCAATACTTAGGCGTGCTCCAGATTGCCCCCGTGCTTGTACGTGAATGCAACGACATCATGAGAAGCCGTGGTGACAGCCGCCGTTTTACGCTCAACGACCGTCTCAGTCGCCAGAAATCAAAGGAAATGTTCGTCACCATCATGTCGAAATACAATCCTGAGAACGACATCGACAAAGCCTGTCGCATCTGGAAGATGGGTATCCGCTACACCATCAAAGGCTCACAGCAGTTCGTCAACCGCGTGCGCAGCGTGATGAAGCAGCAGGCAAAGCAAAAAGCAAAAAGCGAGGAGTAAAGTACTCTAATGATAAATTGAGATATTGAGAAAATGAGAAAGACTCAAAGACTCAAAAACTTACAAGCATGTGCAATTATAAAAAGAAGTTGTCTAAGAGAATGGTAGTGATGATTGCAATGGCAATTCTTCACGCTTCACTCTTTACGCTTCACTTAAACGCTCAGGTGGCTCACGTCAGTTACACCTCTTCACGCCATTACAACCAACGGGTGGCGGAGTTCGAGCGTATGGAACCCATCGACTCCACGCAGATCGTGATGCTCGGCAACAGTCTTACCGAGAACGGCGGCAACTGGAATGAACGTCTGCAGGTGGACAACGTGGTCAATCGCGGCATCATCGGCGATACTGCGGAGGGAATGTCGGAACGCCTCTGCCAAATACTGCCAGGAAAGCCCCGTGCCATCTTCCTGATGTGCGGCATCAACGACCTCAGTCACAATCTCACGCCTGAACAAGTGTTCAACCGCGTGCAGCGACTCATCGACCGCATCCGCAAGGAGGCTCCCGAGACCAAGCTCTACGTAGAGAGCCTGCTCCCCATCAACGAGAGCAACGGCCGTTGGAAAACGCTGACGGGAAAGACCGATGACATTCCACGCATCAATGAGAAGCTGAAGCAATACTGCCAACTCACCGACATCCCTTACATAGACCTCTTCTCCCATTTCACCCGCGGCAACGGCAACCAACTGATGCCCGCCCTCAGCGCTGACGGCCTTCACATCACGAAGATAGGCTATAAGATATGGGCCGCCCAGTTGCGCCCTATCGTCTATGAGCTCAACGGCATGATGCTCCCCATCTATATGCTCGATGAGTTTGAATAAGAGGTCAGAAGTCGGCTCCCGATAATTTGGCTACGACATATTCCGAGCGGGTGCCGATGCGGAACTTACCGCCCCAGATGCCGATACCTGAAGAAACGTAGTAGCGGGTGTTGCCGCGCTGATAGGAACCGAAAGCACATTCATAGATGGATTCCGTAATCCATGAAATAGGCCATACCTGTCCATGATGGGTGTGGCCACTTAATTGGAAGTCCACCCCGTTCTGCTCTGCATCCTCCAGATGGTAGGGCTGATGGTCCAGCAGGATGACATATTTCGAGGAATCAATACCGGCAGTCAGGGCTTTCACGGCCTTGCGCTTGAAATTCGTCCGGTCATCACGTCCCACGATGGCAAGGTCGCCCATCTGGAGCACCTCATCCCTCAGCAGACGGATGCCTGCCTTCTCATAGAAACCCAGCGAATTGGGCTGTCCTGCATAGTATTCGTGGTTTCCAAGGCAAGCCACCACGGGTGCCTTCAATTGCCGGAATTCCTCCCACATCTTCTGTTCCTCCAACGGACGGATGCTGCGGTCGATGATATCGCCGGCAATGAGAATCAGGTCGGGGTTTTCCGCATTCACCAATTCCACCCATCGATGGAGTTCCAGCCGCTGGTTGTGATAGCCCAGATGCAAGTCGGTCATCATCACGATGGTCTTTTCTTCGGACTTTTGACTGTTACCATTCGTCAGCGTGATCGTCTCGCGTACCTTATGATGATAATGCAAGCCGCCGTATATGAACGTCACAAGAATGATGCTGAATACAGCCACCGAACCCCAGAGGCTATTCTTCAGGAAGGTGGCAGGCACCAGATGAAAGAGTCTTCCCAGGTCGAGCACCACGAAGAGCATAAAGAGATAAAGCAGGATGATGAGCGACGAAGTGCCTATCTCATAGACAATGGTAGCCAGTGTCATCGGCATCTCATCCAACCGACGGCTCACTCCGACGAATAGCATGCCGAAGGCCATTGCCAACAAGACAACAACCAGCCATTTGCCCCAAGTTGGCAGCGGCAGCAACTGATACACATGCCACAGCACGTACACTATGGACGCCAGCGGCAGTAGCATAAACAACAGAAATCCCATTTTCATGGCGGCAAAGGTAGTAAAAAGCAAAAAAGTAAGAAAGTAAAAAGGCAAAAAAAAAGAAAAACCATGAACTATAAACTATTAATTATGAATTATTTGCTATCTTTGCACGCAAAATGAAAAGACAGGACAGCATCATAGAAAAACTGAAACGGCGCAGACAACTGTTTGCCCGCATCCTTTTGTCGGTATTCGTGCCGATGATGATACTGTCGGCGGTGCACGTTCACGAAGAAGCTTTGTCCCCCGAGTGTGAACAATGCGCCCACCATGTCTCCCATGCCGGTCACCTTTCAGCGGCTGACAGCCATACCTACAACTGCGTGCTCTGTCAGTTCCTGACGCTGCCTTTCGTTCCCGCCGTTGTAGTCGGCACCTTATTCATCTTTACCCTTCACCGGATTTCACGCCAGTGGCAGATTCATTATGCGCCCTGCAGCGTGATAATCTCTCATTCTCAACGGGGACCGCCGGCGTTATTCTGAACTAGAGACTACTTTTTTCAGAATAACCCAAGAACCTTTTTAAGATGAAAGCAATAAAACTGACAATTTTACTGCTCTTTTCTGCTATCACAGTATTTGCACAGAAAGAGCAAGACACATGCGTGCATCTGCACGAAGTAATCGTAACCGGACTCACCGGTACCACGCACATCAACCATATACCTGCCCCCGTCAGCGTCGTTTCCGCTCAGGAGCTGCAGACCCTTTCCGCCTCGAATATCATCGATGCCATTACCCGACAACCCGGAGTCTCACAAATTACTACGGGTAACGGCATCTCCAAACCCGTCATCCGAGGACTGGGTTACAACCGCGTATTGGTGGTCAACGACGGCATCCGTCAGGAAGGTCAGCAATGGGGTGATGAGCACGGTGTGGAAGTAGATGGCGAAGGCGTCCATTCCGTGGAAATCATGAAAGGCCCCGCCTCGCTGATGTACGGCTCCGATGCCATGGCAGGTGTCGTTGTCTTCCACGATGCCCCTATTCAGCCTTTTGGCACGATGAAGGCCGAAGTAAGCGGCGGATGGCAGTCGAATGCCAACCTCTGGAACTATTCTGTCAACTTTGCGGGCAACCAGCAGGGATTCGTCTGGGACGGACGCTGGAGCCAGAAAGGGGCCGGTGAATACGAGAACAGCATCAACCATAAGGTGGAGAATTCGCAGTTCTCCGAACAAGCTGCACGTCTGATGATGGGATTCAATAAGCGCTGGGGATTCAGCCATTTGAAACTCTCCTACTACCATATCAAGCCGGGTATCGTGGGGGAGCATCATCATGACCATGACGATAACGATAACGTTAACGATAACCCTAACCTTAACCATGACGAAGACCATCACCACAATCATGAGGGAGAGGAGCATGAGGCACCCTTCCAGCATGTACGCCATTATAAGGTGACGCTCGACAACAGTTTCAACATCGGGGAAAGCCGCATCAAGGCGTTGCTGGCCTATCAGCAGAACCGCCGTCAGGAATATGAGGCTCCTGACGAGGTGGGACAGGACTTCCGCCTGCATACCGTCAATTACGACCTCCGCTATGTATCGCCGGCATGGAACGGATGGACAATGAACGCTGGTGTCAACGGCATGTGGCAGGAATCGCAGAACCTCGGTCATGAGTTCCTCATCCCCGCCTACCACCTCTTTGACTTCGGCATCTTCGCCACGGCAGCCAAAGACTTTGCCGAAAGATTCCACGTCAGCGGCGGACTCCGTTTCGACAACCGCCACCTCCATAGCAATGCCCTCGAAGAGGATGGGCACATGCGCTTCCAGCAGTTCTCACGCAACTTCAATGGTGTGACGGGCAGCATCGGAGCTATCTATAACATTACGCCCAACTTCGATGTACGCGTTAATGCCGCCCGCGGATTCCGCGCTCCGAACCTCAGCGAGTTGGGCAGTTTCGGCATCCACCACGGCACGCTCCGCTTCGAACAGGGCAACCATGACCTGAAGCCCGAAGGCTCTTGGCAGTTCGACCTCGGCATGGATTACAGCAGCGAGATATTCTCTGCCAAACTGGCCCTCTTTGCCAACACCATCTCCAACTTCATCTTCCTTGAGAAAACGGGCTCCGTCATCGATGGCAACGACGTCTTCGGCTACCATCAGGGCGATGCACAACTCCTGGGCTTCGAGGCCACCGTCATCCTCCACCCCATCCATCACCTCCACTTTGAGAATACCTTCTCCTACGTAGATGCCCGTCAGAAGAACCAGCCCGAGGAAGCCAAGTACCTGCCTTTCACACCGGCACCTCGCTGGCGCTCGTCGCTTCACTACCATTTCAACATCCCTTCCGAGACCATCAAGGAAACATTTGCAGAAATAGAGATGGACTGCTACCTGAAGCAGGACCATATCCACTCCATCCACAATACGGAGACGCGCACACCCAGTTACACGCTGTGGAACGCCTCCGCAGGTACCGACATCCATATCAGGGGCAAGAAGCTTCTCAGCGTAGCCCTCACCGCCCAGAATATCTTCAATCGCGCTTATCAGCACCATCTGAGTCGTCTGAAGGAAGCCGGCATCTATAACATGGGCCGCAATATCGGAGTAAAGGTAGCAATACCGATTACACTTTGATTAGGTGTTTAGGAGTTTAGGGATTACTCCTAAACTCCTAAACACAAATCAAGGATTTCTCTTTTTTCGAAAAATTCTTCACTCTTCACTCTTCACTCTTCACTTTTTTTCCTATCTTTGCCACGGAAAAACATTTAAATACATCAAACTATGCTCGGAGCAATTATCGGTGACATCGTGGGAAGCCGGTTCGAATTCGGACCCGCTCCTGAAAAGGGATTCAAACTGTTTACGGACGAATGTAACTATACGGACGATACCATCTGCACCATCGCCATCGCCGACGCCATTATGAACAAGCGCGACTACGGAGAGGCGCTGCACGACTGGTGCCGCCGCTATCCGGTACCGATGGGCGGTTACGGCAGTCGTTTCCACGACTGGGTGGAAAGTGACAACCCGAAGCCCTACGGCTCTTTCGGCAACGGGGCCGCCATGAGGGTGAGTGCCGTGGCATGGCTCTTCAGCGACTATCAGGACGTGAAGGAGCAGTCGGTGGAAACAGCCCGTCCCACTCATAACCACCCCGAAGGGCTAAAGGGCGCACAATGCATCGCCACACTGGCCTATTGGTTGCGCACTTGCCGTATCACGAAAGATGAGGTGGAAATGAAGGCATGGAAACTGTGGGGTTACGAGATACCCAGCATTCGTGACGTGAACAAGATTGGTGCACAGAACCATTTCGATGGCACCTGCATGGAGACCGTTCCCATGGCCATCCGCTGTTTCCTGGAAAGTCAGAACTTCGAGGAAGCCATCCGCTATGCCGTGATGGCCGATGGCGACACCGATACAAAGGCTGCCATCACAGGCACGCTGGCAGAAGCCTTCTACGAGGTGCCGATGGAATTCATCGAAAAAGCCCTGAGCTACCTGCCTTCGGATATGCTCGACATCGTGAACCAATATTACGACCGTCTGGAGGCAAAACTCGAATAAACTCCCAAACTCTTAAACTCCAATATTTATAAACACATATATTCAAAAACCATGAAAAAAGAAAAACACCTGATTGTATTATCAGTTATCATTTGTCAATTAGTATTTAGCGTAGCACTGACCTCCTGTTCAGATGATGACACCACCGACAACACGCCGGTGCTGAAAGGCAAGATCACATCCTACAACGAGTTCGGTGCCGCCATGCTGAGTTTCACCGAAACAGACATGACCAACGCTGGATTTACGCTCGGCGACGTCATCAGCATCACTATCGACGACAAGAAAGAAATCGTCATGCCCTACTACGACGGCTTCTACACCCGCAACGGCGAATTCCTATGCGTGGCCTACCCCACCTATCCCAGCATCTGCTTCACGGCCAACAATATCGGTCTGCCCAAAGAACTCACAGATCTCGAGGGACATTCCGTCACCGTCAGGATGAAGGAAAAGGGCGGTTGCCTTGACGTACAGACGGCCCTGAGCATGAAATACTCCAACGAACGCATAGAATACCCCGACCTCTCCGACGCGGAGTTTGCAAATGCTCGTACCGTGAAAGCCGGCAACATCCCCAGCGGCATCCTCTACCGCAGTTCATCGCCGTTCAGCAACGACATCAAACGCGACATCTATGTGTCGGAATATCTGCAACAAGAAAAGGTAAGGACCGTACTCAACCTCGCCGACAACGAGGAGAAAATGCTTTCCTACAAAGACATTCCACCCTACAGCCTTTCGCTATGGAAAGAAGGTAACGTGATCCTATGCCCCCTGAAGGCAGATCCCACGGCCGACGACTACAACAACCGTCTGATAGAAGCCCTGAAGCAGCTCCCGTCACATCCCGCCCCCTATCTTGTGCATTGCATGGAGGGAAAGGACCGCACAGGTTATGTCTGCGCCCTGCTTGAAGGACTCTGCGGAGCAACGTACGAGGAGATTGTGGCCGACTATCTCGTCACCTACGACAACTATTATGACATCAACCCGGCAAAAGACCCCGTTCTCTGCAACACCCTGGTATCGCTGCGACTCAACACCTGCCTGATGTTCTATGCCAATGTTAGCGATGAAGCACAACTACCTAACATCGACTACGCAAAAGCCTTCTCGAGCTATCTGCTCTCTCACGGCATGACTCAGCAGCAGCTCGATGCCCTCATTCATGCACTGACCGTCCCCAATCCATAAGTATATCTATCGCTATAACAAAATTTAAGGGAGTCGCAAAATGCGACCCCCTTCTATGTTCTTATTATCAGCACGTTTTGTGAAACAGACATACCTGAGGTGTGACGGTGATGTTTGTAGCCAGGTTGATGATACTTTATGACCCACCCCATCCCTCCTTGCTTAGGGAGGGCTGGGGTGGGTCTTTGGCGCGAATCTTTTAGAAATCAGCGGGCCTGTACGTATTTGTGAAGGGTCTTACGGACAGCACCGATGCCGGCATAGAGTTCCTTCACCATGCCTTCAATCTGTTCGCCAAGACCGGCTTCGTAGAGATTGAGGCCAAAGACATCACTGCGGCTATAGAGAGCCTTCAACGGACTCCAGTCCTGATCGGCCTTGCCTATCTCAAGGGGTGCGACGATAGCCTGCAGTTCGGCAAGCATGGGATCGGGAGAAGGCTCGAAAGCTGTACCGTCGTCCTTGATGCCTTTCAGATAGCGGGCATAACCGGCAAGCGTGAGAGGTATCAGAACGAGGTTGCTCATATCGAGACCGCGGGCCACATACTTCTTGATGGTCTCACCGAAACGGATGGGGAGTTTCTGTGAGGTATCCATAGCGATACGCTGTGGAGCATCGGGCATGAACGGATTAGGTAGACGACGGTTGATGACGGCGCCGATGAACTCATAGGGATTGAGCACGCCGGGATCGGTCACCACGGGCATGGCTTCCATATAACCTATCTTCTGGATGAAGGCACGGAGGTCTTCATCGGCCATCTCGGCGGAAATGAGGGTATAGCCCAGCATACAGCCGTAGATACTCATGGCCGTATGGAGGGGATTGAGGCAGGTGGTCACCTTCATGGTCTCCACCTTGTCAACAGTCTCGCGAGTGGTATAGAGGGCTCCGCCTAGATCGAGCGGCGGACGGCCGTTGGTGTAATTGTCCTCGATAACGAGATACTGCACTTCCTCGGCGTTGACGAAGGGAGCGGTAAACGTATGTTTCTCGGTCTCGATATAGTTGTTGTCCTCGAAGCCGTCGGCTGCCAGCATCTCCTTCACCTTCTCGTGGGGACGCGGGGTAATCTTGTCAATCATGGACCAGGGGAAGGTGATCTTCGTCTCGTCCTTCAGATAGTCGAGGAAAGCCTGTGGCACAAGTCCATCCTTCACCCAGCGCTGGGCATAGGCCATAACGCCAGCCTTCACCTTGTCGCCGTTATGGGAGCAGTTGTCCATCGACTGGACGGTAAGCGGGAGCTGGCCGTTATTGAAACGCTCCAAGAGCAGGGCGCAAACCTTACCCATGGCAAAGACGGGCTGCAGGCCACGGGCCAAATCGGCCTCGTTGTAGGTGTAACCTTTCTCGGTGATGGTGAACGAAATCATCTGGAGCGAAGGTTTGCGGAAGATTTCCACCAGACGCTGCCAGTCGGAGAACTGATAGTCGGCCTTGAGGGCTTCGGTGACGCTGGCAATGACTTTCTTCTCGATGGTGCCGTTGCTGCAGAGCGATACGGCCAGAGAGAGGTTGCCATAAGGGGCGTAGGCCTTGTCGATGACTTCATAGTCGAAAGTCTCGGCCACAATGACGCCTCGGTCGTACTTACCCGTATTGAGGGCATCGTTGAGAATGGCGGCGGGGAAAGCGCGGAAGATGTTTCCACCACCGAAATGTACCCATGTAGGCTCGTCGTAGGTTTTCTTGGCCACGGCAGCCATGTCAAACTTTGGAAGCAGATAGCCTTTGGCTTCCCATTCAGCGGCATTGAAATTGCCTGAACGCAGATCTGTAAGTTTCATATTCAGGAATAATTAATAGTTGATTTTATTGAAAAAGCGGAGGCTGTGTGTAAAGGACTTACACAGCCTCCGCTTATAATATATTAAGGTACGCGCGACCTTTTATGCCTTGACGATATCGTCTTCCTTGATCTTACGTCCCATCACGAGGTAAGCAACGGGAGATGCGATAAAGATAGACGACAGGGTACCGAATACAACACCCAGGATCATGGCGAAGGCGAATGAGCGGATGCTGGCACCTGCGAGGATGAAGATACAGAGCAGCACGATCAACGTAGAGAGTGAGGTGTTGATGGTACGAGCCAGGGTCTGGTTGATTGACTCGTTGAAGAGCTGCTGCTTGTCCTTCTTGGGATAGAGTCCGAGATTCTCACGGATACGGTCGAATACCACCACCTTATCGTTGATAGAGTAACCGATCACGGTCAGGATAGCACCGATGAAGGTCTGGTCGATCTCGAGTGAGAAGGGCATCCATCCCCAGCAGAGCGAGTAGATACCGAGTACCACGAGGGTATCGACAGCCAGCGCTACCACAGAACCTACAGAGAAGGCTACGTTGCGGAAACGGAGCAGGATGTAGAGGAAGATGGCAATCAGGGCGATGATGACGGAGATGATAGCTCCGTAGGTGATGTCCTTAGCCACCGAAGGTCCTACCTTCTGAGAGGAGATGATGGAACCGCCTTCGCGAACGTCAGGATTCTTGAATGCCTCCACGCTGGCCTGACTGACGAGGCCGTGCTTCTTCAGGGCGTTATAGAGGATGGTCTCGCACTCGTCGTCGGTAGTGGGCGAGTTGGACTCAATCTTGTAGTTGGTAGAGATACGGATGGTTTTGCCGTCGGTACCGAGGGCAATGGCGCCAGTGTTGGAACCGGGGAATGCCTCAGCGATGATGGTACGGATCTCCTCAGGCTGGACAGCCTTCTCGAAGGTCACCACATAGTTGCGACCACCGGTGAAGTCGATGCTCTCAGAGAGACCGCGAACGGCGAAGCTCACGAGGAATACGACAGCAGCGCAAGCCACGGTGATGAAGGTCTTCTTGTAGAACGACATGAAAGGAATCTTCATGTTCTGCATCAGGTTCTTCGAGAGACTGGTGGTGAAGGTGAGGTTGAGCCACTTGTCGTGCTTGTGACGCCATTCATAGACGATACGTGTGAGGAACACGGCGGTGAAGAACGAGCAGAAGATACCGATGATCCAGGTGGTGGCGAAGCCCTTCACAGGACCTGTACCGAAATAGAGGAGGATGACACCGGTGATGATACTCGTCAGGTTGGAGTCGAAGATGGCGCTGAAGGCATTGCTGTAACCAGCCTTGAGGGCATTCTTGATGTCCTTGCCGTTGCGCATCTCTTCCTTGATACGCTCATAGATAAGCACGTTGGCATCCACGGCCGTACCAAGGGTCAGCACGATACCGGCGAGACCGCTCATCGTGAGGGCTGCCTGGAACGAGGTGAGAATACCGAGCGTGAAGAAGAGGTTGACGATGAGGGCGCAGTTAGCCATCATGCCAGGGATGAAGCCATACATGGCAATCATATAAACCATCAACAGGATGAAGGCGATGATGAACGACCAGATACCCTGCTGGATAGACTGTGCACCGAGAGTAGGACCTACAACCTCTTCCTGTACGATACGTGCAGGTGCAGGCATACGTCCGGACTTCAAGGTAGTGGCCAGGTCTTTGGTATCCTCGATGGTGAAGTTACCGGTGATCTGAGAGTTACCACCTGAGATTTCGCCGTTTACACGGGGAGCGGAATAAACCACGCCATCAAGCACGATGGCAATAGCCTTACCAACATTAGCCTTGGTGAGGGCAGCCCAACGACGGGCACCGTCGCTGTTCATGCTCATAGATACGCTTGGGCGTCCTGACATCTGCTCGAATTCGTCCTTGGCATCAGTAATCACGTCACCCTCCAGCGGAGCGCGGCCACTAGCCTCGGTCACCTTCAGGGCGTGGAGTTCGTATACATTCTTGTTGCCCTGAATCATATCCGTAGGCTTGGCACTCCAAAGGAGTTTTACGTCGGAAGGAAGTACCTGCTTAGCCAGATCGCTGTAGATGATAGCGTTAATGGCGGCAGTATCGCGCACATTGGCAAGACCCACGAGTGAGAGCTGGTTGCCAGTGGTCTGCAGACGGGAGAGCAGCGGATGAGCCTTCTGGGCAGCAGCCAAAGCCTTCTCATCGGTTTCGGTAGTCTTGGCAATTTCAGCCTTGGCATCCTTCTTCACCTCAAACTTAGGCTTAGCAGCCTCAGCCTTTGCAGCATCAGCCTCAGCCTTTACGGCAGCGGTATCAACGGCTGCAGAATCCTCGGCAACAGCCTCGCCGCCATTGGCAAAGCGCTGGTCGAGCTGTGAGAGCATGGGGATGACCTCATTGCTGTTGTAGGTCTCCCAGAATTCAAGGTTAGCACTTCCCTGGAGAAGTTTGCGCACGCGCTCCGGCTCGCGGATACCTGGCATCTCCACCATAATACGTCCCTGCTGGCCTTCCAGTTTCTGGATATTGGGCTGCACCACGCCGAATTTATCGATACGGTTGCGCACCACGTTGAAGGAGTTATCGATGGCTGCCTGCACTTCCGTGCGGAGGGCATTCTCCACTTCCTTGTCGGTGCTCTGTGTGCTCACCTTGCCCTTGAGCTGCTGGGTAGCAAAAATCTCAGCCAGGCGATGACCCGGGGCATTCTTGTGATAAGCATCGATAAACAGCGAGATGAAATCGCTCTGACTGGTTTCCTCTTGCTTCTTGGCCTCTGCCATAGACTTCACGAAAGCCGCGTCGGTCTTGTGGTCGGCGAGAACCTCCACCACATCGGGTACAGAGATTTCGAGGATAACGTTCATACCGCCTTTGAGGTCGAGGCCGAGGCCGATCTGGGTCTCAAGGCATTTCTGGTAAGAGTAGACGCCCAGATACTTCACAGAGTCCTTGTAGTCCTGCTGTGCGATGGGGTCCTTGATCTTTGCTGCCTGGGCATCATAGTAGCTGGTTGCTGCCGAGAAGCTCAGGTAGAAGATGCTTGCGAGTGTCAGGAGGACAGCCACGCAAATTACTAAACCTTTGTTTTGCATTTTTTGTTATATTATTTAATTAATTATTTCTAATACGCGCAAAATAGCGTGCAAAGATACGCATTTTTCGCAACTAAACGAAATTTAAGGGCGAGAAAATGCTATTTTTGTGCGTTTCCGTCCATTTTCAAGCCACAAATCATCGGATAATGGTCGCTTGACTTGATGGAATTGTCCACTTTGCAACTCACGGGGGTCAGTTGTGAGGAACAGAAAATATAATCAATCCGCACGCGGATAGCATCGCGCCAGAACGTCCAGCCCAGCCCATTACCTGACTCACGGAAACAGTCGGTCAGCTTCTGCCCGACCACGTAGCGCGAATAGGATATGGGGGAATCGTTGAAATCAGCGCAAAGGATGATGGGGACGTTGGCATGCTGCTCCACAAAGCGGGCCAACGCCCTGGTCTGATTAGCACGTACGACGTTATGCTCGCCCAGTTTCACCAGGAGCTTTTTCGACGCCTGACGGGCCACCTCCGTGTCCTGGTCACCGTGGACCATACTGTGGAAATCCTGACGCTCTTCGGAGGAAAGACCCGCAGTCTCCAGATGGTTGTTGATGACCATCACGTGCTTTCCGTTCACATCGAGCGTATAAGCTTTGCTCACAAAGTCGCCGTCGCCATACTTGATGGGCTCACTACTGACGATGGGATATTTGCTGAGCAGAGTAACACCGCTGCCGGTAGTCCTGAAATACTGTGACTCAATGTAAGGGAACACATCCAGAAAAGGCACCTTGTCCTTTTCTTTCAACGTGACTTCCTGCAAACAGACAATATCGGCATCCTTCTGCTGCGCCACATAGTCGAGCGCTCCTTTGAGACCACCGCCACGGACACCGTCCTCGTCGGCAGAATAGCCAGCCACGTTGTAGGTAATCACTTTCAAATCAGCCTTTTCCGAAGGACCGAGATTCAAGGGAAAATAGGTGCGTACAGGAACATAGCACAACAGAAAGCCCAAAATCGGGACAATCACCCGCTTCAGACTGAAGATGGCCCAAAAGACTAGAAAACAGACATTGATAGCCAAAAGAGCCGGGAACGCAAGTCCCAGACAGGAAAGCAAGGGATGCGCCTGCGGATTCAGATGGTCACTGTAGCCCACCAGCAACATCAGAAGGATGGATGCCACATTGGCACCCATGATCATATTAGCCGTAAATTTTTTGAGTCCCTTCATTTTCCAGCATCAAAGAGTTTCTTCTTCTCTTCCTCGCTCAGACTGGCATAGCCGGAACGGCGGATTTTGTCGAGAATAGCGTCAATCTCTTCTTGATTGGCTTTCTTATCCTGATTATACTGCCAGTCGCGTTCGCGCTCCGAGGTGTGACGGTCATTGAAGTCGGCCTTCTTGTGAGAACGGCGCTCCCAATTGTTTTTCAATTTATCAAAGAACTGCTCACCTTTCAACCTCCCATAGCCATTGCTTCCACCTGAATGGTTACGCCAGTACACTATCATCAGGAAACCAAAGAGCATACCGCCGAGATGGGCGAAATGGGCCACACCGTCGCCGGAAGTGCCTAAGGCTGAAAGGAGTTCGATGACCACGTAACCGCAAATGAACCACTTGGCCTTAATGGGTACGGGCAACGGGAATATAAACAGGCGTTCCTCCGGGAAAAGCATACCGAAGGCCAGCAATATGCCATAGATGGCACCGGAGGCACCTACCGTTGTCAACTGGTTGAGAAAGGAATCCACAGAGATGCTCACACCATTGAGGTTCACATACTCATAAGCCCCCAGACCTTCAATGAGATAATAGTTGACAAACTGCGCCAATTCCTGTACCAATCCGGCACCGATTCCGCATAAAATGTAATAAAAAAGGAATTTCTTAGGTCCCCACACGTTCTCTACAACACAGCCGAACATCCACAAGGCAAACATATTGAAGAACAAGTGAGCCATTCCGCCGTGCATAAACATATAGGTCACAAACTGATAAATACGGAAATTGCTGGCCATTAGGAAATGGAGGCCCAACAGCTCGTTCAGATCGACGCCCGTACGTTGGAAAACGTAGGTGGCGAGGAACATCAGCACATTAATTATCAGTAAGTTCTTGGTAATAACGGGTATATTACGCATACGCTTTTTTGTTTCAAGTTTCAAATTTCAGGTTTCAGGCATCATGTAGCCATTCACGCTAATTTGGGCGCAAAATTACGAAAAATATCCGTTATTTTGCACAAAATCGGGGCTTTACGTACTATTTTTCGTTAATTTCTCTATTTTTTTTGTTTTTTTGTTTGTTTTATGAAATGATTAAACTATATTTGCGAAGAAATTCTAAAAGAATAATTTTTTTACATTAATATTTTTAATAAAATTCACAAATTATGAACAAAACTGAATTGATCGACAAGATCGCAGCAGGCGCTGGTCTGACTAAGGCTGACGCAAAGAAAGCATTGGAAGCTACAACAGCAGCCATCAAGGAAGCTCTCGTGGCAGGTGACAAAGTACAGCTTATTGGTTTCGGTACTTTCAGCGTTAACGAGCGCCCCGCTCGCGAAGGTATCAACCCCGCTACCAAGCAGAAGATTAAGATTGCTGCCAAGAAGGTTGCCAAGTTCAAGGCTGGTGCTGAGCTGGCTGAGGCTCTCTAATCAATTTTGTAAAAGAAAATCATAAAGACCCGCAAGCATTCTTGCGGGTCTTTTGTGTTTATAACCGTAAGGTCTGACTCTTACTTAGGCTGCTTACCGATGTAAGCCAAAATACCACCGTCCACATAGAGCACATGGCCGTTGACGGCATCAGAAGCATGAGAAGCCAGGAACACGGCGGGGCCACCCAGTTCTGAAGGATCGAGCCAACGTCCGGCAGGAGTCTTGGCGCAGATGAAGCTATCGAACGGATGACGGCTTCCATCCGGCTGACGCTCACGAAGAGGAGCAGTCTGAGGAGTTGCGATATAGCCCGGGCCAATACCGTTACACTGGATGTTGTACCCACCATACTCTGAGCAGATGTTGCGGGTCAGCATCTTCAGACCACCCTTGGCAGCAGCGTATGCGCTGACGGTCTCACGACCCAGTTCGCTCATCATTGAGCAGATGTTGATAATCTTACCTTCCTTGCGCTCCATCATCTCAGGGATAACGGCTGAAGAACAGATAAACGGACCAACGAGGTCGATGTCGATCACCTGCTGGAACTCGGCGCGCTTCATCTCGTGCATCGGGATGCGCTTAATGATACCTGCATTGTTCACGAGGATATCAATCTGACCCACCTCTTCATGAATCTTCTCCACGAGGGCCTTTACGGCATTCTCGTCCGTAACGTCGCAGACATAGCCCTTCACGTTCTCGATACCAGCCTCTTTGTAGTTGTTCAGGCCACGCTCCAAGGCAGCCTCATTGATGTCGTTGAAAATAATGGTCTTGATGCCAGCGCCTACAAAAGCCTTGGCGATGTTGAAACCGATACCGTAGGAAGCACCTGTGATCCAGGCATTCTTACCTTCTAATGAAAATGGATTTGCCATAATGTTAAGTTTTTAAGATTTTAAGTTTATAAGTGAATTCTCATTATTTCAGATCTGTAATCTTGGAAAAGTCCTGATCGCCATAGTCAAGATTCTCACCGCCCATACCCCAGATAAAGGTGTAATTATGGGTAGCAGCAGCACTATGGATGCTCCATTCGGGCGAGAGCACGGCCTGATCGCCACGCATCCAGATATGGCGCGTCTCTTCCACTTCTCCCATGAAATGGCAGATAGCCTGATCTTCCGGCAACTCGAAATAGAAGTAAGCTTCCATACGGCGGCTGTGTACATGCGCAGGCATCGTGTTCCACACGCTTCCGGGAGCCAGTTCCGTCATACCCATCTGCAACTGGCAGGTAGGCAACACCTGATTCACCAGCATCTTGTTGATGTCGCGCTCGTTTGACATTTCCAGCGAACCCATGTGGGCCACCACCGCATTCTCTTTCGTCACCTTCTTACAGGGATATGACTGATGAGCCGTGGTGGAATTGAAGTAGAATTTGGCAGGCTTTGCCGCATCATCACTCTTGAAAACGACATCGCGGTCACCACTTCCGATATAAAGTGCCTCCTTAAAGTCCAGACGGAAAGACTCCTCACCCACGATGACCTCTCCTGCTCCACCCACGTTATAGATACCGATTTCGCGGCGTGTCGTAAAGAAAGGAGCTTTCAACGGGTCGATAGCCTCCAGTTTCAATGCCTCCTTTACCGGCATGGCACCACCCACCACCATTCGGTCGTACATGGAATAGACCATATTCACCTCATCTTCGGCGAATACACGCTCAATAAGGAAATCGCGACGCAGACGCGCAGTGTCATAATGCTTTGCATCTTCAGGATGAGCAGCATATCGGAGCTCGTAATTTGTTTTCATATCAACGGTTTTGATTTGTTTGTCTGCAAAGATACGAAAAATCGAGAGCAGAGCAAAATAAATTATTTATTTTTTATGCCGAGATCAAGTATCTTCGCTAATTCGATAGCAAAGATACGAAAAATCGAGAGCAGAACAAAATAAAATGGATAATTTCTCACTACCGGCATAACAAAAAAATCTATTCTGCTATCACTTAATCAAAAATTTAGTATCTTTGCAACATCCAAGACATCATATAATGAGATAATTAAACATGATATCGCTATGAGAAAGAGTATTTTTATTGTCGCAGCCATGCTGATGCTTCTGGCGTGCGGGGGAAAGAAGGCACAGGCCGTAAGTAAGGACACGTCCGCCACAGAATCGACGGCTGAAGAGGTCAAAGAGAAGATTACCGGCCTTATCAAGGAATTGTATGCCGCAGCAGCCCAGAACGCAAGTGATATTGACCAGCGTTTTGCATGTCATACATGGCGAGAGGCGGTGAAAGCGGTTGAGGAGAAGGACTCAAAACTGGAGGAAATCGGTTTCTTCAACGACGACTACTGGACCGAGATGCAGGATAGTAACCCAAGTGACCTGGAGGCACGCGACATCAAGTTTGAACAGTTGGACGTTGAGAAGGGGACGGCTTTGGTCGATTTTATCCTCCACAGTTCCGTTCAGACCGTTCACATGAAGTTCAACTTCTGCCGCGAGGATGGAGACTGGCGCGTACACGACATCACGAGGATTGACAAAGATTCCGATGGCAAAGACACTTCATTTAGTTTCCTGGAGTCAATGCATAGCTATCTCAATGAGGAGAATGAGGATATGACGGAGCTGACATTCAGCAACATGGCCGGCATCTACGACAGCTTAGATGACAAGATGAACAGCGAAAGCCGCTTCTGTCTGAAGGAAGACGGCACAGCCACCTGGAACATGATTGGAAGTCTTCACTTAACAGAATACACCTACACCATCAAAGGGAACACCATCTGCCTGAAGGCCAAGGGAGTGGACTCTGAGGAAGACTGCTACGTGTATGATTCCGACACCCGCTCGCTGAAGAATGAGCAGGGAGCGGTCTATTATCGCCAGATTGAAGAATAAGAAATAACAAAAAAATCCGCCAGTAACCGTAGTTATTGGCGGATTTTCAATGGTTGGGTGACTCGGATTCGAACCGGGAATGACAGAACCAAAACCTGTAGTGTTACCATTACACCATCACCCAATCATGCGCTTTGCGGCTGCAAAGTTACGAAAAGTCGAGAGCAAAACAAAAGAAATCTTTCTTTTTTTTGCCGATACGGAGTAATTTCGCCATCTTTGCTGGCAAAGTTACCAAGAATTTGGCATTCAGCCAAATTTTTAATAACTAATCTTATTTCACAGTCAGCAGGAAGTAGTTCTTCTTACCCTTCTGGGTAAGGAGATACTTTCCGTCGATGAGGTCTTCCGCTGTGATGGGACGGTCGAACTGAGTGAGTTTTTCCTTGTTGAGGGAAACACCACCACCCTGTACCATCTTACGCATCTCTCCCTTGGATGGGAATACAGGTGCTGCCTGCGTGAAAATCTCTACGGCAGGCTGACCGAGGACATCCTTGGAGATGTCGAAATGGGGCACACCGTCGAAAACATCAAGGAAGGTCTGTTCATCAAGTTTCTGCAAGGCATCCTTCGTGCTCTTGCCGAAAAGAATGTTACTGGCCTCAATGGCTGTATCGAGGGCTTCCTGAGAATGAACCATGACAGTCACCTCATCAGCCAGACGATGCTGCAGCACACGACGGCCTGGATCCTGCTTGTGCTCTTCTACGAGCGCATCGATCGTCTCCTTGTCCAAAGAGGTGAATATCTTGATATAGCGCTCGGCGTCCTCATCGCTGACATTGAGCCAGAACTGATAGAACTTGTAAGGCGTAGTACGCTTCGGATCAAGCCAGATGTTTCCACTCTCTGTCTTACCGAACTTCTTACCGTCTGACTTGGTAATCAGCGGACAAGTGAGAGCGAATGCGGGAGCGGCATCATTGCCAAGGGTACGGCGGATAAGCTCTGTACCAGTAGTCATGTTACCCCACTGGTCGTTGCCACCCAACTGCAGGCGCACGCCCTTGTGCTGATAGAGATAGAGGAAGTCGTAGCCTTGCAGGAGCTGGTAGGTAAACTCGGTGAATGAAAGTCCGTCGCGGGCTGTTCCATTCAGACGCTGCTGCACACTTTCCTTGGCCATCATATAGTTGACGGTGATATGCTTACCCACCTCGCGTGCGAAATCGAGGAATGTGAAATCCTTCATCCAGTCGTAGTTGTTCACCAACTCGGCTGCATTGGCATCCTTTGACTCGAAATCGAGGAACTTGGCCACCTGTTTCTTGATGCACTCCTGGTTGTGATAGAGCGTCTCATTGTTGAGCAGGTTGCGCTCCTGACTTTTACCGGAAGGGTCGCCAATCATACCTGTGGCACCACCCACGAGGATGATGGGTTTATGACCGCAACGCTGCAAATGACGCAGCATCATAATACCACATAGATGGCCGATATGTAGCGAATCGGCCGTGGGGTCTGTGCCTAAATAGGCAGTCATCATCCCTTCCTGTAAGGCTTCTTCGGTGCCGGGCATAATCTGTGCCAGCATTCCGCGCCACTTCAGTTCTTCTACAAAATTCTTCATCTTTATATTTATTTTTTCTATTATTCACTTATCACTCCCTACGGCACCGGATCATATCCCGAACCGCCCCATGGATTACATCTCAGGATGCGGCGAATGGCCAGATAAAGACCTTTGACGGGTCCGTGCTTGATCAAAGCCTGACGGGCATATTCCGAACAAGTGGGCGTAAACCTGCACGAAGGTGGTGTATAGGGCGAGATGGCTTTCTGGTAAATCCAGATGGGAATCAGCAAAATGGCCACCAACACCCACGAGATGCCTCTGCCTATTTTCTTGAGGAGTGTCCACAGGCCCTTCATCACTCACTGCTTTTCATTTTCTCTGCAAGCCGCTCCAGAAGAGATACCACTCTCTGTTCCACCTCCGCAGAATCGTAAAGGCGATCATCCAGCCAGATAAAAGCCAGTGCTAACTGTCGGTCAGCGGGCAAAACATCTCCTATCAGATGCTTGTGATGACGGAATGCCTCGCGCACCTGCCGCTTTACGCGGTTGCGTTTCACAGCCCTCTTAAAACAACGTTTGGGCACGCTCACCAGCATCTGAGCCGGTGGACAGGCGCCCTCGCGTTCTTTTTCCAAAAAAACAAGCCTCAGCGGAAAGGCAGCCATCGAATGGCTTTGGCCTCCGTTGAAGAGCATGTCGATGAGTTTACGGCTCGTTATCCGCTCTTCCTTGCCCAATGTGAGAGCATCGGATGCAGACATTCGGGCTTATTTCTTTTTCGACAAATAACTTTTCAGGGCTGCCGTCATGGAGGGGAACTCCGGTGATGGAGCCTCTATGACAACCTGAAGTCCTGCATCATGAGCAGACTTGGTCGTGCTGGGACCGAAAGTGGCCACTACAACCTTGTCGTTCTTGGTGTTGCCAAAAGTCTTTTCAAAGGCATTGATGCCTGAAGGACTGAAGAAGACACACATATCATAGTCGAATGTCTTCACCTCATCTTCCGTGAAATCATTGCTCACCGTACGGTACATCACACACTCCGTATGGTTCAACTTCTTGGAATCAAGGAGCTCAGCCGTGGAATTGTCATGCACATCGCTCATGGGAATCAGATACTTCTCTGACTTATGCTTCACCATTTGGGGCAGCAAATCCACGATCTTTCCGGTATTGCCGAAGAACACCTTGCGCTTACGATACTGAACATACTTCTGAATATAGAGCGCTATCTGCTCCGTAACGCAAAAGTACTTCATATCTTCAGGAATCTCCAGACGCATTTCCTTGGCCAACTTGAAGTAATTGTCGATGGCATGACGGGAAGTGAACACGACGGCAGTATAGTTCAGAATACTAACCTTCTGTGAACGAAACTCCTTCGAGGTGAGGCCCTCGACTTTGATGAACGGACGGAAGACCAGTTCCACTCCATAGTCGCTGGCGATGTCGTAATAGGGCGACTTCTCGCTGGCAGGCTTGGGCTGTGATATCAGAATCTTTTTAATCATCAGTGTCCTAAAAATTTATTTTCAAAAAATCCACAATTGTCACCAAAAGTCCCCCCAAAGAGAACAGTGGTACGATTTCTAGCGCGCAAAAGTACAAAATATTTTGCAAAAAAGCACTATTTTGCCGGAAAAAGATTATATATGACCTGTAAAATAACAGTAATTTGGTCAGGACGACGACTACTAAAGCATAAATAATAGCATTTTGCATACTCATATTGAAGTATGTCTGGAGCAATACGAGAGGGAAGATGACCACACCTTCCACACATACCATAAAAAGTAAAGATTTTTGCCATGTACGGTTGCTCTTCTTATCAAAGAAAGCCCAATTCACTACGGCATACAACAAAGACTTCAACAGAAAATAGCCCAGGAAACAGCCGAAGAATACCCAGATAAGCATATACTGTGATCGGAGAATAAACGTATCGGCCACGCGCTCCTGAACATAGAAGAACGTAATGATGGCTGCCAAGAGGCAGGTCTGTGCACCCAGAAAGAACTGAAAGCGGAATTCGCTCGTAGTCTCCGTCACCTCTGTGGTCAGTCCACCACGGGGGGGCGTAAAGAAATCCTTGGCCTGGCGGAGGATGAAATTATGCGTACGGGCAAAGGATATCATGGCAAAGATAAAACAGATAAGCAGCAGCGAGGTGATGGTATTGTCACCACTGATGGTATAGGGGACAGGATCACCGGCCACACCATAGCGGCCTCCGCTGATCTCTGGATGCAGCAGGGTGTCGTTGCTGAAGAAAGTCTCCCGGTAATATTGAGGAAGTGAGATATCTTTCGGACTCTTGCCCTTATCATGGCCTGGCAGGTGAAGTGTGTCAGGTTGTGTACTCAGATGGATATTCTCCTGATGGAAGGTAGCCTGAATGGCTGAATCCTGTTGCGCCGGCGTAGCATCTTTGGGCAACTTACTTAATACCTGATAAGGAGTGAGATTCTTGGCAGAATGCTGCACACGCTGGCTGTCCACCCCCTCTCTGGGAGGGAGATGGCCAGAAACTCCATGTGTCGTGTGTATGCTGTCCTGCTGCTGATTCATTTACAATCCGAAAACAGCCTTTATTTCTTCCACCTTGTCGAGTTTCTCCCAAGTGAAAAGTTCCACGGGAATGGTCTTGGTCTCGTGATAGCGGCTGGTAAAGGTTTTCTCCACCACCTCGTTCTTACGCCCCATGTGTCCGTAGGCAGCCGTTTCAAGATACATCGGCTGGCGCAGTTTCAGTTGGCGCTCAATAGCTTTCGGCCGCAGGTCGAACATTCCCTTTATCTTATCGGCAATCTCACCGTCAGACATCTCTACATGACTCTTGCCGTAGGTGTTCACATAGATACTCACGGGTTCAGCCACACCGATGGCATAGCTCACTTGTACCAGCATCTCGTCGCTCACACCGGCAGCCACCATATTCTTCGCAATCCAGCGGGCTGCGTAAGCGGCCGAACGGTCCACCTTCGAAGGATCTTTACCCGAGAAGGCACCGCCGCCATGGGCTCCCTTGCCGCCATAGGTATCCACGATAATCTTACGGCCTGTCAGACCCGTATCTCCATGAGGGCCACCTATCACGAATTTACCCGTGGGGTTCACGTGGTACGTAATCTTGTCGTTAAACAGAGCCAACACCTTTTCGCTCTTGATCTGAGCCTTCACCCGGGGAATGAGGATATTGATCACATCATCCTTGATTTTGGCAAGCATCCGCTCGTCGTCAGCGTCGAATTCATCATGCTGCGTGGAAACCACAATGGTATCTATACGCTGGGGCACACCCTCGTCGCTGTATTCTATCGTCACTTGACTCTTCGAATCGGGACGCAGATAAGTCATCACCTTTCCCTCCTTACGGATTTCGGCCAAGGTCTTCATCAGTCGGTGCGCCAGATCCAACGGCAGGGGCATATAGTTCTCCGTCTCGTTGGTGGCATAGCCGAACATCATGCCCTGGTCGCCGGCTCCTTGATTCTCCTCGTCTTCACGGGAAACGCCTTGGTTGATATCGTCGCTCTGCTCGTGGATGGCCGTCAGCACGCCGCAAGAGTTTCCGTCGAACTGATATTCCGACTTCGTGTAACCAATCCTGTTCACCGTTTTGCGGGCAATCGTCTGCAAATCAATATATTCCGACGAGCGCACCTCGCCCATAATGATGACCTGTCCGGTCGTCACAAACGATTCAATAGCACAGTGTGCCTTTTCGTCGTAGGCCAGGAACTGGTCGAGCAAAGCATCGCTAATCTGGTCGGCCACCTTGTCGGGATGGCCTTCCGACACTGATTCTGAAGTAAATAAATATGCCATAATCTTCGTACCTTTTTATTTTCGGGTGCAAAGGTACGATTAAGTGAGCGAAAAACCAAATTAAAATCAATGAAAAAAGGGACAGCATACATTTTAGAATGCCATCCCTTTTTTAGGATATTAGCCTTACGGCTTACTTACTTGTTTTCTTCAGGCAGCATGATCACCTCGACGTGGTTTCCGCTAGCCACCAGCTTCTTCAGGAAGGCGGCAATCTTCTGGGGAGTAAGCGACTCGATGGCCTCGCGCTGTCCCTTCACCAGGTTCTTGCCGGTCCATACGTATTCGTCGATGTAGTTCATCCAGAAGCCGTTAGTCTTCACCTGCTCATCGTAGGTCTTCAGCATGGTTTCCTTCACCTTCTGCACCTTCTCGTCGTCAACGCGCTGACTGTTGTCGGCCATTCCCTTGGCCAGCAGCTTCAGGGCTGTATCGGCCTTCTTCGGGTCCATGGGGCACTGGGCCTGCATCAACGCAATGGTGTTGTCACCCAGACGGCGGATGCCACCCTGAGCACTTACGGAGTAGGCGGCAGAGGCATCTTCGCGGATGTCCTTCAGATAGACCATCGTGAGCACCTGACCAGCAGCATCGACAAGCACCTCGTTCTCAGCGGTGTAGGCCACGGGCATGTGCCATGCCTCATAAGCAGAAGCCTTGGGGCTCTCCATCTTGCGATTGAACTTGTTCTGCACCTTGCCCTTGACAAAGCTGGGAACTTCCTTCCAGCCAGTAGCCTTCTTCTGAGAGGGCAGCGAGGCGATGTACTGCTCGATGAGCGGACGGAGGGTGGCCTCGTCGAAGTTACCCACGAAGTAGAACACGAACTCGCCAGCATTGCTGAAGCGCTCCTTGGCCATCTGCATGATGCGGTCCTGATTGACACCCTTCAGCGTCTCGACAGTAAGCGGAGCGAAACGGCGCTCGTGGTTATAAATTGTGACAGCCACAGAGTCGCTGAAAGCGGTCTCGGGCGAGAGGTTGCGGTTCTTCAGCACCACCTCAATCTGTCCCATGATGCTCTTATAGGCTTCCTCGTCTTTCTTCACGTTGGTGAAGTTCAGGTAAATGAGCTGCATCAGCGTCTCGATGTCCTTAGGAACAGTCTGGCCGCCCAGCACCTGATAGTAGTTGTTCATGCTCATGCTCACGGCAGCCTGCTTGCCATAGAGAGCTTTCTGCAACTCGGTATTCGAGAAGTTGCCCAGTCCGCTAGTTTGCATGATAGTGGAGAACAGCTGCAGGTTGTCATAGTCGGCCTTGCCATAGAGTCCGTTACCGCCCTTGGCCATGGCCTGGAACTGGATCTCGTCATCCTTGAAGTCGGTCTTCTTCAGAATCACACGAGCGCCGTTGGAGAGTGTCAGCTCCTTATAGCCAAGTTCCTTGTTCTCGGTCTCCTTGGCAATCTTGCCAGCCTTCGGCATTGCCTCGGGAGCGATGAGCGGCTCGTTCTTCACGTTGTCCACGTAGGGTTCAATCTTCTCGGTGCGCACAGCATTAATGGCCTCGGCCATCTGCTTCTCGGTGGGCAGGGCATAACCCTCACGGTCGGGGGCGAAGAAGGCCACCACGAGGTTGGAGTCGTTATTGGAGATGAGTTCCTGCTGCAATGCCTGGTTAACGGCCTCGAGTGGAATCATCGGAGCCATCTGCTTCATGATCTCGTAATACTCCTCGATTGAGGGAATGGGCTCGTTGGCCAGGAAATGGTCGCGATACTGGTCGCCGAACTCGGAGTTCTTGATCTTATTGCGGTTGGTGTACTGCTTCTCCAGACGGCTCATGTATTCCTCCTTGGCACGGTCGAACTCAGAGGGAGTGAAGCCATACTGCTTGACGCGCTGGGCCTCACGATAGATGGCGGCCAAGGTCTCGAGGTCCTTGCCCTCCTTGGGCACACCAGCCAGCTGGAAGGCTTCCTTGGTTTTCGAGAGCAGGTATTCGCCATAGCTGGCGCTGGCATATACGAAGGGGCAGTCGGGTTTCTGGGCGGCCTCCTGGGTACGCATGTCGAACATCAGCGAAATCAGGTCGATGCAATAGTCCTGAATGAGGTAGTCGATGCCTACCTTCTCCTCGGGCTTGGTGGCGTCGTGCTTCATGAAAACCAGAATCTGGCCATACTGCATCTCCTTGTCCTTCTCGATGGCATAGATGGCCTCGGCATTGTCGGGCACGGGCTCATCAACCACCTTGGCGGCGTTGGGATCAACCTTGCTGTTTTTCCAGAGGTCCTTGATGACCTGCTCACAGTGGTCCACATCAACATCACCCACGATGATGATGGCCTGGTTGTCGGGACGATACCATTTGTGGTAGTAGTCGCGCAGCACCTGCGGGTTACAGCCGTCGACGACGCTCATCAGACCGATGGGCAGACGCTCGCCGTATTTCGAACCGGGATACAGCCGGGGAAGAAGTTTCTGGATGATGCGCTGTGTGGGACCTTCGCCCAGCTGCCACTCCTGATGGATGACGCCACGCTCCTTCTCAATCTCCTCGCCCTTCAGCGTCAGACCGTTCGACCAGTCTTTCAGCACGAGTATGCACGAGTCGAGTGCCGTCACACGCTTGGTGGGCACGTCGCAGATGCGATACACCGTCTGGTCGATAGAGGTGTAGGCATTCAGGTCGCGACCGAAGTCAACACCAATGCGACGGGTGAAGTCGAGCAGTGCCGAGTCGGGGAAATGCTCCGAACCGTTGAAGGCCATGTGCTCCAGGAAGTGGGCCAGACCGCGCTGGTCTTCGTTCTCCTGGATAGAGCCCACGCGCTGGGCGATGTAGAAGTTGGCCACGTTCTCGGGCCAGTTGTTCTTGCGGATGTAGTAGGTCAGACCATTGTCCAGTTTACCGATTTTCACGTTCTTGTCGATGGGGATGGGAGGCATCTGCATCTCCTGTGCCACCATTGCGGCCACGCTGCTAACGAGCAGGGCAGCCAGCATCATAAATCTCTTGAATTTCATTGTTGATACGTTAGTCTATAAAAATGTTTTACGCTGCAAAATTAATCAATGATTACCAAACGGCAAAGAATTTCTATGTCAAATTCATTTCCGTTTGTTTCAATAGGCTCCCCTCCCTCTCGGGAGGGGCTGGGGGTGGGCC
>R23__coassemble_149_pt1 | contig 52601 bp, 43 predicted proteins | sample R23__metabat2_high_PE_035 | metagenome-assembled genome bin R23
ATTTTATACCTAAAGTAGTTTTTTAACATTTAGAAAGGAAAAACTAGCTGATGGTAGTCTCTTCTTCACCGTAATCAGTTCTGTTTGTGTAGAATAATTACCCCGAACTTGCATGATATCGAAAAATGTGTTATCTTTGCACTCGATGGTTTATTAATAGAACCTCTCATAAAAATCGTTCCTGATATTATGAATGACGAAGAATACCGTCGCGAAGAGCTCATCCGGGAGATTGAGCATCGTGTGGAACAGATGACGCTCCGGCAATTGGAGGCGTTGCAATATGAATTAGAGACAAAGGACTATTCGGCAGATGATGACAGGTAGACCTTTGTGCTTTTCTTCCTCTATGAAAAGAAAGGATACTGACTCAGTAAACACCAAATAACTATGAAACTTATGAAAATCAAAAGCATCATTATGACTATTGTGGTCTCATCAGCTTTGACTTCTGTAGTGTGTGGTTGCCAAAACGCTCAACAGGAGAACCCATTGTTGCTAGAAAGCACGCTCCCCTACGGAGCACCTGATTTCAGCAAGATCCAGACTTCCGACTATCTGCCGGCCTTTGAGAGTGCCATCCAGCAGACCCGTGACAACATTGCCAAGATTGTGGACAACACCGATTCTGCCACATTCGAGAACACCATTCTGGCCTACGAGGATAGTGGACGTCTGCTTGACCGCGTGAGCCGTGTGTTCTTTGCCTTGACAGAGGCTGACAAAACACCGGAACTTGGTGAGATAGAGAAGAAGGTGATGCCGATGCTGACCGAGTTGGAGAATGAGATTTCCTTCAATATGCCTCTCTTCGAGCGTATCCGCCAGGTGTATGACCGGGATCATGACAAACTTCAGGGCGAGGATAAGAAGCTACTGGAGGAAACTTACAAGGAGTTTGTGCGCAAAGGAGCGCTTTTGCCTGACAACAAGAAGGAGCGCATGAAGGCCATCAATCTTCGTATCACTGACTTGCAGCAGAAATGGGGCGACCTGATGCTCGATGCCACCAACAATGCCGTGGTATGGGTTGACAGTAAGGAGAAACTCGCCGGTTTGAGTGATGCCGATATCGAACAGTGTAAGAAAGATGCCGAGAGCCGAGGCGGAAAGGCACCTTATGCCATCGTCATAGTGAACACTACACAGCAGCCCTTGCTGGCCAGTCTCGACAACCGCGAACTGCGCCGTCAGGTCTATGAGGCTTCCCTCCACCGTACCGATGGCACAGGTAAGTTCAATACCTATGACATCGTCAGTGAGATAGCCAAACTGCGTGCCGAGCAGGCCGAACTCATGGGGTATCCCAATTATGCCGCCTATTCATTAGAGAAGACCATGGCCAAGACCCCCGAGAATGTATATGCCTTCCTGAAAAGCCTTATTGCACAATACAAGTCTGTGGCAGATGCAGAGACCAAGGCTATAGAGGGCTTCGCCCGTAAGACGGAAGGTCCTGACTTCCAACTGGAGCCTTACGACCGTTTCTACTATTCGGCAAAGATGAAGAGCCAGATGCTCAATATCAACGATGATGAGATCAAGTCATATTTCAACGTTGACAGCGTCCTGATCAATGGCGTGTTCTATGCAGCCAATCGCGCCTACGGGCTCACTTTCAAGGAGCGCACCGACATTCCCACCTATCATCCCGACATGAAGGTCTTTGAGGTCTTCGACAAAGACAACAAGCCCAAGGCACTCTTCTATTGTGATTACTTCCGCCGTCCTACCAAGCGCGGCGGCGCATGGATGGATGGTTTTGCCAAGCAGAGCCACCGTTATAACCAGCTGCCCATCATCTTCAACGTGTGCAATAATGCGAAAGCGCCTGAAGGCAAGCCCTCTCTGCTCACTTGGGATGAGGTGACCACGCTCTTCCATGAGTTTGGACATGCCCTCCACGGTATCCTCTCTGACTGCAACTACAATAGTCTGAGCGGTACTTCCGTGGCCCGCGACTTCGTGGAGATGCCCTCCCAGTTCAATGAGTCGTTTGCCTCCATCCCGGAAGTCTTCGACCACTATGCCCTGCATTGCGAGACAGGCCAGCCAATGCCTGCCGAACTGAAGGAACGCATGCTGAAGAGCATAAACTTCCAGAGCGCCTATGCCTTGGGTGAAAACCTCGCTGCCACCTGTCTCGACATGGCATGGCACATGCTGTCTTCCGACAAGGTTCCTTCAGCTGATAAGGCTGCTGCCTTTGAGATTGAGGCTCTTCAGCAGGTTGGCTTGCTTAACAAACAGATTCCTCCACGCTATCGCACCAGTTATTTCAACCATGTTTGGGGTGGAGGCTATGCCGCCGGTTACTACAGTTATTTGTGGACCGAGGTGCTTGCCGTCAATATCGCTGATGTATTTGCCAAGCGCGGTGCCCTTGATCCTGCCACCGGTAGTGACTTCTGCCAGAAGGTCCTGAGCCGAGGAAACACAGGCGACCTCATGCAGATGTTCACCGATTTCACTGGTATGGCTCAGCCCGATGCTTCCGCCTTGCTGAAAGCCCGCGGGCTTGCCCATTAATAATATGGAATGTAGAGTGCAGAAATGCTGCACTCTACATTCTTCTTTTGCCTCTACGTTAAGCCTTTGGACGCGCTGAAAGAGCGCCTAAAAAAGTGGGTGAGGCAATAATCGGGCGAAATCTTCGTTATTTCGTTGTGTTTAGACGATTCTTCCCGTTGTTGGTTTTGCTGACTTTCGTTCCATTTGGAGCGAGGGCACAGTATGATCCGCACTTCAGTCATTACTATGATATGGAGTCGGCCTATAATCCTGCGGCCGTGGGCAAGGAGTCGAAACTGAACATAGTGGGTGCCTATGCCATGAGTCTGGCTGGTTTTGAGCGCAATCCTCGAACCTTCTTCGTCGGGGCCGACATGCCTTTCTATGCCCTGAATGGATACCATGGCGCTGGTTTGCAGTTGGTGAATGATCAGATAGGACTGTTCACGCATCAGCAGATCAACGTGCAGTATTCCTACAAAATGCGACTTTTCGAAGGGCAGTTGGGCATTGGCCTACAGGTGGGATTCCTGAATGAGAAGTTCAATTCCTCAGATTTGGATGTGATAGATCCAGGCGACGAAGTCTTTTCCACTTCCGATGTGAATGGAAACCATATAGATATGGCTGCCGGCCTCTATTATTCGCGCCGAAACTGGTATGTGGGAGCCTCGCTTCTGCATGCGATGTCTCCGCTGATTCATCTGGGTGAACGGAATGAATTACAGGTGGATAGGACGTATTATTTGACCGCAGGATACAATATTAAACTGAGAAATCCGTTTCTATCAATACCCGTCTCTGTTTTCGGGCAGAGTGACGGCGTGGCGTACAGGACCGATGTGACGGCCCGTTTGAGGTACACCAATGAAAAGAAAATAATGTACTTGGGCTTGGGCTACAGCCCCACCAACTCGGTGACGGTGCTGGTGGGTGGCAGTTTCCACGGTATCAATGTGGGGTATAGTTATGAGGCCTTTACCAACGGCATTTCGTTAGGCAATGGCAGCCATGAACTCTTCGTGGGTTATCAGACGGATCTGAACCTCTATAAGAAGGGTAAAAACAAGCACAAGGCAGTCAGGCTGTTGTAATGAAAACAAAGAATTCAAAAGATAGAAATAAAAATATAATAATGATGAAAACTACAAATAAGAAAGTAAGAGGTTGTTGGCGAAAGGGTCTTTTACCTTTTTACCTTTTTACCGTTTTACTTTTAATAGCCTCTTGTGCCGGCAGTAAACTGGCTTCATCTTCAGGTCGTGGCGGTGAAGTGGTCGGTGTGGGCGGCAAGACCTTCTCCGAACCCACCCCTTATGGTATGACGCTTGTGAAACGCGGCTTCCTGAAGATGGGTATAGAGAATGAGGATTCGCTTTGGGGCAAGCAGACGCCCGTGAAGGAAATCTCGGTGGATGGTTTCTGGATGGATGAGACCGAGATTACCAACTCACAGTATAAGCAGTTCGTGAAATGGGTACGTGACAGTATTCTCCGCACCCGTCTGGCAGATCCTGCATACGGTGGCGATGAGACTTATATGATTACCGAAGACAAGAACGGTGATCCCATTGGTCCTTTCATCAACTGGAAGAAATCGTTGCCCCGAAAGCCCAACGAGGATGAACAGCGGGCCATTGAGAGTCTGTATGAGACGAATCCCGTGACAGGCGAGAAAATGCTCGACTGGCGTCAGATGAACTACCGTTATGAGATATATGACTATACGGCAGCTGCCCTGCGCCGTAACCGTCTGAATCCTGAGGAGCGCCAGTTCAATACGGATATCACCGTGGATCCCGATGAGGTGGTGATGATTTCCAAGGATACGGCTTACATTGACGATGAGGGCCGTATTGTGCGCGAGACCATCGACCGTCCGCTCTCCGGACCTTGGGATTTTCTCAACACTTACATCGTGAACATTTATCCCGACACGACCTGTTGGGTGAATGATTTCCAGAATTCGGAGAATGAGATGTATCTGCGTTACTATTTCAGTAATCCGGCTTATAACGACTATCCTGTGGTTGGCGTTACCTGGGAACAGGCGAATGCTTTCTGCGCCTGGCGTACGGAGTATCTGCTGAAGGGCCTGGGCAAGGAGGCCCGCTTCATCCAGCGCTACCGTCTGCCTACAGAGGCAGAGTGGGAGTTTGCCGCCCGTGGTAAGGAAGGTAATGAGTTCCCCTGGGACAATGAGGATATGAAGAGTGACCGTGGCTGCTACTATGCCAACTTTAAGCCCGACCGCGGTAATTATACCAAGGACGGCAATCTGATTACTTCCAAGGTGGCTATCTACGGTGCCAATTCCAATGGCCTTTTTGATATGGCCGGAAATGTGGCAGAATGGTGCAGTACAATCTATACTGAAGCCGGTGTGGAGGCCATGAATGACCTAAATCCACAGTTGCGCTATAATGCTGCCAAGGAAGACCCCTATAAGCTTAAGAAGAAGAGTGTGCGTGGCGGTTCGTGGAAAGATCCAGAGAGTATGATTCGCTCAGCCTGGCGTTCATGGGAATATCAGAACCAACCGCGTTCGTATGTGGGCTTCCGTTGTGTTCGTTCGTTGGCCAACACGTCCAGCGATAAGGTAAAGAAAGGTAAGAAAAGATAAGGAATATGACACAGTATAGTAAATTCAATATCGTATACCGTCTGCAGAAGTGGATGGACAGCGTACCGGGACAGACGTTCCTGAACTACGCTTACAGTTGGGGCGCCTCCATCGTGATTCTAGGTACCCTCTTCAAACTGACTCACTTGCCGGGAGCCAACTTTTTCCTGTTCTTGGGAATGGGAACGGAGGTATTCGTGTTCTTCATCTCAGCCTTTGACCGTCCGTTTGACAAGACTGCCGATGGCATGGAGTTGCCTACACATGTGGAGTTAGAAGGGGAAACTGTTGACGTTTCTCATGGAGGAGTACGGGTAGAAGCCCCCTCTGTTTCCTCTCAGGATGGGGGACGCATTGCTGCCGTTTCTGGTGGCGGTGTTGTCGGAGGTGGTACGATTATCATTGGCGGTGGCAGCGGCAGCGCATCAGCCACTCCTTCTTCGAAGGGAACTGACGAGACACCTTCTCTTGAGAAGGTCAATACCGAGGCCATTGCTGCCGTTTCTTCATCGGTAGCTAAGGTTTCCGGAGTCACCGAGGGACAATTGCCGAAGATGGATCCCGAACTGGAACAGGCTACGACTGACTATGTAGCAGAACTGAAACGTCTGACCGAGATGCTCTCCAAGGTGGCCGAGCAGAGCGAGAAACTGGGTCGTAACTCCGAAGAGATGGATAACCTTGACCGTACACTGACTGGTATCTGCAAGGTTTACGAGATGCAGTTGAAGAGCGCCAGCGCCCAGATTGGCACCATTGACGAAATCAATGACCAGACGAAGAAGATGGCTCGCCAGATAGAGGAGCTCAACCGTATCTATACCCGTATGATTGAGGCAATGACCGTGAATATGCCCGCTGCCAGTGCTGTCCGTCCGCAGGTGTGAGTATTATAGATTAAAGAATAAAACTTAAAGTTTTAAGTTGTGGCAATAAAGAAAAGACCGGTTTCCCCGCGCCAGAAGATGATTAACCTGATGTACGTTGTACTGATGGCTATGTTGGCTCTCAACGTCTCGACTGAGGTGTTGGAGGGCTTCTCGCTGGTGGAGGAGAGCCTGAACCGGACTACCGATAACTCTTCCAAACAAAACGCTGCCATCTACGGAGACTTCGAAGAACAGATGAAGAAGAATCCGGGGAAGGTGAAGCAGTGGTTTGAAAAGGCTACTCAAGTGAAGCAGATGAGCGACTCTCTCTTTAACTTTGCACAGCAACTCAAGGAAGAGATTGTACACGAAGCCGATGGCAGCGACGGAAATCTGAAAGATATCCGCAACAAGGAAGACTTAGAGGCTGCTTCACACGTGATGCTCGCTCCGGGAACAGGAAAAGGAAAGCGTCTCTATGATGAAATCAATAAATACCGCGAGCACATCCTTTCACTTGTTACCGATGAGCATCAGAAGGAAATCATCCGTGGCAACCTGACTACGGATCTGCCCAAGAACGCCCACGCGATGGGAAAGAACTGGCAGGAGTATATGTTTGAGGGAATGCCCGTGGCTGCTGCAGTCACTTTGCTCTCCAAGATTCAGAGTGACGTGCGCTATGCGGAGGGTGAGGTACTTCACAACTTGGTATCGAACATTGACCTGAAAGATATCCGTGTAAACAAACTCGATGCTTTCGTGATTCCCGAGAAGACAACGCTCTATCCGGGCGAACAGTTCTCAGCCAATATTGTGATGGCTGCCGTGGATACCACGCAGACACCGGAAATTTATGTGAATGGGGTGCGTATCAACTCTACAGGCAAGTATTCGTTTACGGCCGGAGGTGTGGGTGAGCATTCTTTCCAAGGCTATCTGTTGACGCGTAATGCAGCAGGTGAGGATATCCGTCGTAACTTCCTGCAGAAATATACGGTGATTCCTGCTCCAAGTGGAGCAACCGTGGCTGCAGATCTGATGAATGTGCTCTATGCCGGATACCAGAATCCGATGAGTGTCAGCGTGCCGGGTGTTCCTGCCAATTCCGTTTCCGTGACGATGTCTGGCGGTTCACTTTCCGCCAAGGGCAATGGTCATTATGTGGCCGTTCCTGCTGCCGTGGGTAAGGATGTGGTCTTTACCGTATCGGCAAACGACAAGGGTAAGGTACGCCAGATGGGACAGGTTACCTTCAAGGTGCGTAAGTTGCCTGATCCTACACCTTATATCGTAGTGGGTACCGACCGTTTCAAGGGTGGCAGACTGGCCAAGGCTTCGCTGATGAGTGTAGGCGGTATCAAGGCTGCCATCGACGACGGTCTGCTTGATATTGAGTTCAAGGTGACGGGCTTCGAGGCGGTATTCTTCGACAATATGGGTAATGCCGTGCCGATGGTCAGCAACGGTTCTGCATTCTCCGAGCGTCAGAAGGAAGCATTCCGCAAACTATCGCGCAACCGCCGTTTCTACATTTCCCGTGTGACGGCTATTGGTCCTGACGGCCTCACCCGAAAGTTGCCTACCTCGATGGAAGTGATTGTGAATTAACATGAAAATGATTTTAAGTAAAAATAATGATGAACAGAATTGTTAATATAATAGTAGGAATTGGGCTGCTTTTAATGATTCCTTTGTCTGTTTCGGCTCAGCCCAGGGCTCGCCAGACCCAACAGGCACAGCAGAAGCAGCAGGCAGGTCAGACATTGACGACCCGTGCACAGATTTCCTTCCCCACTTCGGCTGCTATGTCGGAAGATGTGGTTTGGCGCCGCGATATCTATCGCGAACTTGACCTGAACGAGGATGCCAATGCCGGACTTTATTATCCTGTGGAGCCCATCGGTTCGCAGATGAATCTCTTCACTTACATCTTTAAACTGATGATGACCGGTCAGGTGCGTTGCTATGAATATCGGCTTGATGGCAATGAGGTCTTCACTGATTCGGCACGCGTAAAGCCTCTGGCTTTCCTCGATAACTACCATATCTTCTATGAGAAGACAGCCAACGGCCGTATCCGGTTGGACAATTCCGATATCCCTTCGCGCGAGGTGAAAGGCTATTATGTGAAAGAGAGTGCCTATTACGATCAGGCTTCGGCTACTTTCCACACAAAGGTGCTCGCCCTATGTCCCATTATGAGTCGTGAGGACGATTTCGGTGATGGAACAGCCAAATATCCGCTCTTCTGGGTTCAGTATGACGATGTTGCGCCCTTCCTTTCTAAGCAGACCATTATGACGAGTAATCTGAACAATGCCGCTACCATGTCGGTTGATGATTACTTTACCAAGAATATGTACAAGGGCAAGATTTACAAGACCACCAATATGCTGGGGCGCACGTTGGCGCAGTATTGTCCAAGTGATTCTGCTATGACGCAGGAGCAGAAGCGTATTGAGGCTGAACTGGAACAGTTTGAGAAGAACCTCTGGGGTGACCAGGCCAAGAAGGATTCTCTCGATAGTATTGCCAAAGCACAGAAAGATGTGAAAGGCACGAAGAAAGCTAAGAACCGTCGTGCCGGTGGTTCTGCTACGAAAAAGGAGAAGAGCGTGAAGTCTCGTCCTGCTTCTTCAAGTAGCAGCGCAGCCCGTGTGAGTGTACGTCGTCAGAGACATTAAAGGATAAGAACGGAGATGATCGGAAAGAACGTAGTCCTTCGAGGAAGAAGATGCCTGATATTGTTGGCATTGACAGCCATTCTTTGTCATTTGCCATTTGCCGGAGCCTCGGCTCAGATCAAGCTGGGTGTCAAGGGAGGTATTGATGCCTCGGAGATGTCGTTCAGTGGCGATGTCTTTAAGAAGAGCAATCGTATGGGCTATTTTATCGGTCCCGTTTTGAAATTCCCTTTGTTAGGTCTCGGATTTGACATCTCTGCCCTGTATGCTAAGCGGAATGTGGAACTGAAAGGTTCTATAGAAGGTGAAGAAGGGAAATATAAAGTCAGCGATAAGCAGATTCTCATTCCTATTCATGTTCGTTATGGCTTGAACTTCAATGGAGGTGGCATCTTCGCCTTTGCCGGACCGCAGTTTGGTTTTGCGCTTGACAATGATGAGGATAAAGACCTGATAGACAATGTGGCCTCCTGGCGTTCAAAGGATTCCAATCTCAGCTTTGATTTAGGCGGTGGCCTTACTTTGGGAAAATTGGAGGTGACCGTCAATTATAATGTTCCGTTAGGTAAGGCTGGTGAGGTACGTGTGAAGGATGCCGCTGATCAGGTGTTGTCAAAAGGAACCTATAAAACCTGGAAAATCAGTGCTGCCTATTTCTTCTAGTCTCACTTGAAACCTGAAACCTGGAACCTGAAACCTCATGTTATATGTAGATGTCCTACTACCGTTGCCTTTGGAGGGGCTATTTACCTATGCCGTTCCTGAGGAGATGGAGGCGCAAGTCAGATTTGGCGTGCGCCTCGTAGTGCCTTTAGGACGTAGTAAGACTTATGTGGCCATTGCTGTAAAGATACACGGGCAGCAACCTGAATTCAAGGTAAAGCCTGTCCTGGAAGTAATGGACGAGGAACCCATACTGACTGAATCACAGTTCAATCTTTGGCGTTGGATAGCCGATTACTATATGTCTCCACTTGGAGAAGTCTATAATGCGGCCATGCCATTGGGACTGAAACAGCGTGACGGCTTCAAACCGAAGATGGAAACCTACATCACGCTGACTCCTATATACCGTAATGAGCAGGCTCTGCATATTGCACTTGACCAACTGGCCCGTTCTCCCAAGCAGCAGAAAGTCTTTATCGACTATCTGGCATTGAGTCATTGGGACGAATTTCCAGATGAAAGGGCAGAAAGACAAAGGAGTGAAGTATCCCGTGATGAACTGATGAACTATAGCCATTGCACGTCAACGGTGTTGAAGAACCTTATAGAGCGGAAGATGCTGATGACCTATGAGAAGGAGGTGGGGCGTTTGAACCATGCCGGTGAGCCGCATCTTAATCTGGTGAAGCCGTTGAATGAGGCTCAGCAGGAGGCATACAATCAGATACTCTTTTCATTCCTTAGCAAGAATGTGACGTTGCTACACGGGGTCACTTCCTCAGGGAAGACTGAAATCTACATCCATCTGATCAGACAGGCTCTGGAACGCCATGAGCAGGTCCTCTATCTGTTGCCGGAAATCGCGTTGACCGTTCAGATTCGGGAACGGCTTCAAAAGGTGTTTGGCAGTCGTTTGGGCATCTATCATTCTAAGTATAGTGATGCCGAGCGCGTGGAAATTTGGAAAAAGCAACTCTCTTCAAATCCTTATGATGTCATTTTGGGTGCTCGCTCTGCCGTTTTTCTTCCCTTTCAGAAATTGGGCCTCATCATCATCGACGAGGAACACGAGACTTCTTTTAAACAACAGGACCCGGCTCCCCGCTATCATGCCCGCAGCGTGGCTATTATGATGGCGGCTATGATGGGGCAGGGAACGGATTGTAAGGTCTTGCTCGGCACGGCCACTCCTTCCATGGAGAGTTATTATAATGCTGTGAATGGGAAGTACGGTCTGGTAACACTGAACTCACGCTATCAGGACATTCAGTTGCCGGAAATTCAGATAGTGGATATCAAGGACCTGCAGAAGCGCAAGATGATGCAGGGACCTTTTTCTCCCTTGCTTTTGGGAAGCATAAAGAAGGCTTTGGCCGCCGGTGAACAAGTGATTCTTTTCCAGAACCGCCGCGGCTTTGCACCGATGATAGAATGTCGCCAATGCGGCTGGGTACCTCATTGCACGAATTGTGATGTGTCGCTCACATTCCATAAGAACATTCAACAACTCACCTGCCATTATTGCGGTTACACATATCAAGTGCCTACCGTCTGTCCTTGTTGCGGAAGTACGGAACTCAAAGGGCGCGGCTACGGTACAGAGAAGATAGAAGATCAGGTGATGGAGATTTTCCCCGAGGCCCGTGTGGCCCGAATGGATCTTGACACCACCCGTACCCGTTCGGCATATGAACGGATAATCAGTGATTTCTCAGCCGGGCGTACCAATCTGCTCATCGGTACGCAGATGGTGTCGAAGGGGTTGGATTTTGACAAAGTTTCCGTTGTTGGTATTCTGAATGCGGATTCTATGCTTAACTATCCTGACTTCCGAGCCTATGAACACGCTTTTATGATGATGGCGCAAGTGAGTGGAAGGGCAGGACGCAAAGGTAAGCAGGGATTGGTACTCTTACAGACCAAGAGTCCGCAATTACCGGTTATCAATCAGGTCGTACACAATGATTATGTAGGCTTCTACAAGGATTTACTGGAGGAGCGGAAATCATTCCGCTATCCACCTTTCTATCACCTTATTTATATATATATGAAGCATCGCTACGATCAGACTGTCAATACGGCAGCCATTGAAATGGGCAGCCTGCTTCGTCAGTGGTTTGGCGACCGGGTGTTGGGACCTGACAAACCCTCGATAGCCAAGGTGAAACAGCTGAATATCCGTAAGATCGTTCTGAAACTGGAGAATGGAATCGACATGAAGCGGGTGCGTGAATATCTGAATCTGGCACAAGAAAAACTGCTTAAGGAAACGCGCTATAATTCGCTTCAGATCTATTTTGATGTCGATCCCTTGTAGAACAATTGTCCTTACGGTTAAGTTTAGTGTTCCGTTTCTTACAATTATGCGATGTTTTGTATAAAAAGCAAAACGGAAGTTAAAAGTATTGAAAAGGGACGGGCTGGTTAGGCATTGGTTCTTTTTTACACTAATTTTGCATGCGGATAACAGCGACAAACGCTGTATATGCGTATTTTTATATTAATCCTATTAAATATGAAGAAAAGTTTGACTCTTGTGCTTCTAATGGCGCTTTGTTCAGTTGCAGCCCACGCTGGCGGACTGATGACTAACACGAATTACCACATCGCTTTCGACCGTATGTTTGCACGCGGTGCAACGACGGAGATCGATGCAACCTTTAGCAACCCAGCGGGTTTGGCTTGGGGACACGAAGGCTGGCAAATGTCACTTAACTTTCAGAAACCCTGGCAGTATCGTAACATCAAACTGGGTGATACCAAGTACGAAGGTAAGGCTTCTGCCCCCATCGTTCCAGCCCTTTTCGCTTCCTATAAAAAAGACCGTTGGGCCGTATCGACGATGATTGGTATCGTGGGTAGTGGCGGCTTTGTCGAATACAAGGAGGGCGTACCTCAATACAACCTCATGGTGAAATCCGTACTGGGAGCGATTATACCACAATTAAACCAGCTGCCTGGAATCAATGTTCCTGGTGATTATACTCTTGATACAGAGATGAAAGGTAAGCAGTATATTTATGGCGGACAAATCAACTTTACCTATAAGGTGCTCGAATGCCTTTCTGCAGCCGTAGGCGTCCGTGCCAATTATTATGACGGCTACTATCGCGGACACGTCATTGCAAATGCACAAAATGATTATGGTCAGCTTGCCAAGCTTCTGCTCGATGTCAACCAAAAAGGCTGGGGCTTCACACCCATTGTGAGTATCGACTTCCATCAAGGTCCCCTCACGCTGAGTGCCCGTTATGAGTTCCGTACAAAGCTTAACCCCAAGAACGAAACCAACGTTCTCGATGCCGGTCTTGGCAATGGCTTGGTTGCAAAGGTTGCTGCCGTACCTGTTTATGGTGAAGCAACATTGGTAAAGATAAAAGAAGCATTGGAGCCTCAATTAGCAGGTGCAACCGCTGCTTATCAGGATGGTGCCCATACACGCTACGACATGCCTGCGTTGCTCAGCGTCGCTGCAGGCTACGAGTTCACGCCGAAACTCCGTGCTGCACTTGAGTATCACTTCTTCGACGACAAGAATGCCAAGATGGCCAACGACCGCCAGAAGGAACTGACGCATGGTACCCATGAGATTCTTGCCGGTGTGGAGTACGACATCAATGACAAGTTTACCGTCAGTTGTGGCGGCCAGCGTACCGATTACGGTCTGAGCGACGGTTACCAGCAGAATACCTCCTTTGCCTGCGACAGCTACTCCGTGGGTCTTGGTGGCGCATGGAACATCAACGAAAAGGTGCGTCTCAATGCTAGCTACTTCTGCAGCATCTACAGCGATTACGAGAAGCAGGCAGCTTACGGCACAGAGACCTACAGCCGTACCAACCACGTGATTGGCGTGGGTATCGATTATAAATTCTAAGGTTTTAGATAGAAAAGCAAAGATGCAGGATTCAAGAACTTGACTTGAATCCTGCATCTTTATATGTATGGTGCTTAGAAACTGAATTCTACACCCAGGCCCAATACTCTGTTGGTGCGAGTGAAGGAATCACCTACGATGGTAGCTCCTGTTGTTGGGTCAGCAGTCGTCACTTTGTCGTAGTCTTCATAGTTGGTCTGGAAATAGGCTGCCGTCACCTTGATTTTCTCTGTTGGCTTGTAACTTACACCGAAACCGAAACTGTAACTGTTCACTACGAACGACATATCGTTCATATAGTCATCAGTAAGTTGATAGCGGGTGAGCTGGCCACCGGCAGAGACGTTGAATTTCTCATTGATGTCCCATTCGGCACCTGCCAGATACTCGTTGGTGTCACCGTCGAGTTTCTTTTCTGAGTGGTTATACCAGTGGGCCTTGGTGTCGAAATAATGGTGATAGCCGGCATTCACGCGAACATTGGGAACGACGCTCCATTGTGCACCTACGGTGAGCAATGCAGGGGCATCCTCGTCAACCTTGGTTCCGTCCTGGAACTTGTTGACGGCTTCTACCTCCATAGCCTTTTCCAATGTGGAATTGTTCTTCATCTTCATCTGCGTATTGAATTCATATTTGGCAGCGAAGTTGAAGGGACCGGTTTTATAGTCAACACCGATGATGGGAGCAATGCCGATGCCGGTCTGGTTGCTCATCAGGTTTACGCCCAAGGAGTATTTCTCCAGAGGAGCCAGTTGCTCGAGTGCTCCGTCAGCCTTTGCATTTGCTGCGGCATACTGTTCCGGTGTGTAGACACCCATCTGAGTAGCGAGTTCAGCCTGACCTAACTGTTTGTTAATATTGCCAACGGCTTCATTCAGGAAGGTGTCGAAGTTGACATAACCGCCTTGGGTCTTCACCTGGATATTGCTCAGGCGTGCCTTGTAGGAAGCGTTTCCATAGAGTGCACGCAGACCTCCATAGACTGACAAATGTTCATTGATCTTATAGGCGGCACCTAATTGGAAACCGAAGTAATATTGGCGACCGCGCATATAGGCATCCGCGTCATAACCCTGAGCACCGAGCGGTTCCAATTGCTTGGCAATCATGCCCACAGCACTTTCGAATGAACCCAGGCCGTTCTCAAATTCGCAGACACCACCTCCGCCGGGAATGGAGAAGTTGAACTGCACGCTCCAGTTGCCTGTGTTATAGGCTGCCTGAACGGAGGGAATAAACGGGGCGTCGGCAATACCTTCAAAGGTCTTACTTGTTTTTCCATCGTTTTTCTTTCCCAACGCGAAGAGGGGATTGGTGGAATTAATGGTACGTGTCTGATGGGCGTACTGCCAGTTGATGGCCAGATGGAAACCTTCAGGCATAAATACCACACCGGCGGGGTTGGAATAAACGCCATCTAAGCCAATGGCTGCATCGCGGGCGGGGTTCTTTAGAAATTCAACGCTTTGGTTGGTGTTTGTAAGAATACCACCAGCCATAGCGGTGGTTACGGTAGCGAGCATCACTGCTACGCTGATAAATTTAACCTTATACATCTTAATAACCTTTAAAAAACTTGGCTGCAAAGGTAACTATATTGTTCGGAACTTCACTGTTTGCGCACACATAATTAACATATTTTATGCACAATAAGACCGATTTTGTGCACAAACGAGCGGTTTTGTGCAGAATTTTTAAAACACAAAGATACGGAGGCACAAAGAATCACAGAGAAAAGAACAAAAATCTTCAAAAATCTGACATAAATCTTGTGCACACTTAGGTAATCACTCCCCGCCCTATAGGGAGGGGCCAAGGGGAGGGTCTTCTTTTTTTAGCTTTTCTTTTTCAGTTCAGGATATTGGATGCGGGTATGGTAAATACTCTTCAGACGATCAATCAGTACCTGTTTGGCCACGTTAATGTCGTGGAACGTAATGGGACAATCCTCGAAGTAGCCTTCGCTGACTTGACCGTCAATCAGCCGGTTTACCAGGGCGGAAATACTGTCTTCTGTATATTCGGGCAGAGAGCGGGAGGCTGCTTCCACGGTATCGGCCATCATCAGGATGGCCTGTTCGCGTGTGAACGGATTGGGCCCGGGATAAGTGAAGAGGTTATCGTCAATCTTCTCTTTGGGGTGCTCGTTTTTATAGGAAATGTAGAAATACTTGGTTTTACCTGAGCCGTGGTGAGTGGAAATAAAGTCCTTGATGATGCTGGGCAGATCATATTTCTCGGCCATTTTCAGTCCTTCACTGATGTGCGAGATGACAATCTGTGCGGCTTCGGTGCGTTCCATCTTTTCAAGTGGATTCACACCCGCCTGATTCTCTGTGAAGAAAGCGGGATTGTACATCTTTCCGATGTCATGATAGAGTGCGCCCGTACGAACCAGTTGGGCCTTGGCACCAATCTTGTTGGCTATCTCCGTGGCCAGGTTTCCAACGGTGATGCTGTGTTGGAAGGTGCCTGGAGCAACCTCCGAGAGTTGGCGAAGCAGGTCCTTGGAAGTGTTCGACAACTCAATCAGCGTCACGTTGGATGTGAATCCGAAGGCTTTCTCTACAATGAGCATCAGCGGATAGGCGAAGAGAAGCATCACACCGTTCACAACGAAGTATTTGTACATATCATGATCCATCTGCCAGATGCTGTTGTCCTGCATCAGTTGCAGGGCCAGATAGGTGATGCAGCTGCAGATGGTTACGATAATGGCCGTCTTGAACAATTGTGAACGGTTGTCGAGTTCACGCAATGAATAGATGGCTGCCAGTCCGGCTACCAGCTGGATGATGATGAATTCATACTGATATTTCACGGCGGCCGCACAGAGCAGGATCATCACCACGTGTGAGATGAAGGCCGTTCGGGAGTCCATGAACACACGGACGAAGATAGGTGTCATGGCAAAGGGCAGCGCATAGACGCTGAAGATGTTGTGCTCCATCATCAGCGACACTATGATGGGGAAGATGGTGATGAGCGAATAGAGCATCGTGATGGAGCGTGGCTTCTCGAAATAGTCCTTGCGGAAAAGGGCCAGGTAGATGGTGAAAAGCGACATCAGGATGGTGACGAAGAGCGTTTGTCCGGCAATCGTGCTGCTGATGGTGCTCGAGGAAGCGGACCGACGTCTCATCTCGTGCTCGAAACTGCTGAGTTCGCGGAAGGTCTGCTCGTCAACGATTTCACCGCGGTCGATAATCTTCTGTCCGGCCAGCACCATGCCGCTTGCTCTCGGAATCGTGCTCAGCAGGTCGTTTCTTTCTGTTTCCGACCGTTCTTTGTCGTATATCAGGTTAGGCCGGATGTATTCATTCAGGTTACAGCGCTGCAGAGCTTGTCTTTGCAGGACAAGTTTCTCATCCTGGAAGAGTTGCTCGTAAGCGGCAATCGTGGAATAGATGCAGTTAATCTGCACACTTGAGGCCGTCTTTCCACTCACCACACGGACGGTGGAAGTTGTGTCCTTGCCGATCCTGGAATATTCCGGCGTGCTCATCACGCCTGCCTGATACAGCCGGTGGAGTCTGTCGGCTATTATTTCAATATATTCAGGTCCGAGTCCGGGAATGCCGTTCTTGAAAGCATTCCTGAAACTGGCTATCTGTTCGTCCTCTATGTTTTCGTTGTAATTATAATATGGTTCAAAAGCCTCCAGAATACTGTCGCGCTCGTTTTGGATAGCCTCGTCGGTCTTGTAGATGGGGAAGTCGAAATTGGCTATCAGCGAAGAATACATCCAAGGCTTGCCCACGTCATAACGGAACTGTGGTCCGCTGTTGCGGGGCAGGAACCATACGATGATGATGACGCTTGCAACGATGAGTGCAATGCGTGAAAAGAAATTGCGCCAATAATGGCTTTGCGTGGAGTTATTTCTTGCCATAAATGAATGCAGTTCTGTTTTACTCTGCGAAAATACGAAAAATTCTCGCATAATTGGCAAAAAAGTCGTACTTTTGCAAAAAATTTATTCATTTTATGTCAGAAAGAAGAGTTAGAGTGCGTTTTGCACCCAGTCCGACGGGTGCTTTGCACATAGGAGGTGTACGTACTGCATTGTATAATTATTTGTTCGCCCGTCAGCACGGGGGTGACCTTGTATTCCGTATAGAGGATACCGACTCGAACCGTTTCGTGCCCGGTGCTGAGGAATATATCATCGAATCGTTCAAGTGGCTGGGTATCAAGTTCGACGAGGGCGTGAGTTTTGGTGGCCAGTATGGTCCCTATCGCCAGAGTGAGCGTCGTGATATCTATAAGGAATATGTAGAGAAACTCTTGGCAGCCGGTAAGGCTTACATTGCTTTCGACACCCCGCAGGAGCTGGAGGCCAAGCGCAATGAAATCAAGAATTTCCAGTATGATGCCAGTACACGTGGCATGATGCGCAACTCCCTGACGCTGTCGAAGGAGGAAGTTGATTCCCTGATCAGCGAAGGACAGCAGTATGTGGTCCGTTTCAAGGTTGATCCGGGTGAGGAAGTTCACGTTCAGGACCTGATCCGTGGGGAAGTCATCGTAAAGAGCGAGATTCTCGATGACAAGGTGCTGTACAAGAGTGCCGACGAACTGCCCACCTATCACTTGGCCAACATCGTGGATGATCATCTGATGGAAATCTCCCACGTCATCCGTGGTGAAGAATGGTTGCCCAGTGCTCCCCTTCATGTGCTGCTTTACCGTGCCTTCGGATGGGAAGACACTATGCCGCAGTTTGCCCATCTGCCGTTGTTGTTGAAGCCCGACGGCAAGGGAAAACTCTCCAAGCGCGACGGCGACCGTCTTGGTTTCCCCGTGTTCCCATTGGAATGGCATGATCCCAAAACGGGCGAGGTGAGCAATGGATTCCGTGAGCAGGGCTATTTCCCTGAGGCAGTCATCAACTTCCTGGCACTCTTAGGCTGGAATCCCGGTACGGAGCAGGAGATGTTCACGTTGCAGCAACTGGTGGAGGCTTTCGACATCTCCAAGTGTTCCAAGGCCGGTGCCAAGTTCGACTATCAGAAAGGCATTTGGTTCAATCACGAATATATCCTGCAGAAGAGCGACGACGAGATAGCCGAACTCTTTGCGCCCATCGTGGCCAATAATGGTGTAGACGAGTCTTTGGAGCGTATCACGCAGGTGGTTCATATGATGAAAGACCGTGTCAACTTCGTCAAGGAACTGTGGCCTCTTTGTTCTTTCTTCTTTATCCCACCGATGGAATATGACGAGAAGACTGCCAAGAAACGCTGGAAGGAAGATTCCGCCAAGGTTCTCGGCGAACTTTGTGAAGTGCTTGAAGGCATTAAGGACTTCAGCGTAGAGGGTCAGGAGACCATCGTGAAAGACTGGATAGAACAGCAGGGCTACAAACTTGGCGACATCATGAACGCCTGGCGTCTGGCTTTGGTGGGTATCGGCAAGGGCCCCGGCATGTTCGACATCTCGGCCTTCCTCGGCAAAGAAGAGACCATCCGCCGCACGCGCCGTGCTATAGAGATTTTGAAATGAAGAGTGAAGAATTTGCATAAGTGACAAAAGAATGAGTTTAATGGAACACAAAGACACGAAGACACCAAGACTATTGCGTTATACTTTGTGCCTTAGTGTCTTTGTGTTTAGTTAAAATAACCTGTTATCTGATATGTACAACATAGCCATGTATTTCGTCCAGTTGGGCGTAGCCATTGCCGCAATCTTCGACCATAAAGTCAGATTGATGTGGCGTGGAGAGCGTGCTGCTTTCAAGACCTTGAAGCAGAAGGTTGATCCCAATGCCAAATATGTATGGGTGCATGCCGCTTCCCTCGGTGAGTTTGAGCAGGGGCGTCCCATCATTGAGCGTATCCGACTGGAGCATCCGGAATACAAGATTCTGCTCACCTTCTTCTCGCCTTCAGGCTATCAGGTGCGCAAGAATTACCAAGGTGCCGACATTATCACCTACTTGCCCATCGACACGGTGACCAATGCCCGCCGGTTCCTGCGCACGATTCGTCCCGTGATGGCTTTCTTCATCAAGTACGAATTCTGGTACAACTATCTGCATATCCTGAAGCATCGTGGTGTTCCCACCTATAGCGTAAGCAGCATTTTCCGTCCCGACCAGATTTTCTTCCGCTGGTATGGACGGGCCTATTCGCGTGTGCTGAAGTGTTTCACCAAGTTCTTTGTTCAGAATGAGGAGAGCCGCCAGCTTCTGGCTAAGATTGGCATCACGGAAACAGAGATTGTGGGGGATACCCGCTTCGACCGCGTCATGACCATCAAGTCGTTGGCCAAGCAACTTCCTATTGTGGAAGCCTTTACAACCCCCCACCAACTCCCCCGAGGGGGAGAGACAGCCGTTCAGGAAGCCTCCCCTCGGGGAGGACGGGAGGGGGTCTTCGTTGCCGGTTCTTCCTGGCCTCCCGATGAAGACATCTTTATCCGTTACTTCAAAGAGCATCCTGAATGGAAACTCATCATCGCCCCGCACGTCATTGGTGAAGACCATTTGCAGCAGATTATCTCTAAACTCTCCATTCCCGAGCAGACCTCTTCCCCCTCGGGGGAAGTTGGAAGGGGGGTCGGAGGTCGTCGGGTCGTCCGCTTTACCCAGACCACCCGCGAGGAGGCAGCCAAGGCCGATACGCTTATCATTGACTGCTTCGGACTGTTGAGCAGCATCTATAATTATGGTGATGTGGCTTACATCGGCGGCGGTTTCGGCGTGGGCATTCACAACACGCTGGAGGCAGCCGTATGGGACATGCCCGTCATCTTCGGCCCCAACAACAAGAAATTCCAGGAGGCACAGGGACTGAAAGCCTGTGGCGGCGGTTTCGAAATCAAAGACTACGACGAGTTCGCGCAGTTGATGGAACGTTTCGCATCCGATGAAGCTTTCCTTAAAGAGAGCGGTAGCAACGCTGGTCATTTCGTGAAAGACCAGGCCGGTGCCACCGACAAAGTCTTAGCTTCTGTCAAATTATAATCGTTTATTACCTTCAAGGCCGCTATTTTTCCCGCGCCTAATTGGCGCTTTAGTGGGGAAATTGGGGCCTTTTCATATATGGTTTTCACTCAAAATCCTGTCCCTGATTTGATTCTTTTTCTTGTTTTGAAAATGAATTTAAAATAAAAAAGTGATTTCTTTGTAACAAATTCGCGGAAATACACGTATTAACAGATAGAAGCGTTTATCGATGACACTTTGAAAGTAAAGAAATCAACAAATAACAATAAAAAAAGATGAAGAATTTATCAGAAACGTTCAGTCCTTTGCGGACTGTGAGAAAGTGGGCCGCTTGTGCCGTGTTAGTATTCGTGTGTGCCAATGCCCATGCCCAAAGCACGAACTTCGAAGAGTTGGCTAAGATTAAGGGCGTGGAATATGTGCAGGTCAATAAGGACATGATTAAACACGCCGCCCAGCAGGGAGAATGTTTGCATGTGGGTGACATCGTCAACCTCGGCGGCAATGATTTAGGAGGAACATACCTCCATCAGTTAGACGACGTGAAATTGTTCTCGTGCGAAGAGAAAGGCAGTATCAGGAAATTCACGAAAACCGCCCTGAATTTGCTGAAAGGCGAGCAATGGGAACCGCTGATCGACACGAAAGATGAAGATGGCGGAATCATAAAGATCTATCTCTCGAAGAACGGCGAGCATTCCACTAACGCCTTCCTTATAGTTGAGGATGAAGAGGCTTACCTGGTAGTCCTCAACGGAACGTACGATTTTGCCAAAATGATGCAGGAAGGCATGAAGGATAAGACCGAAGTGAATAACTAAAAAGCATAGAGAGATGAAAAAGATATTATTGTCATTGGCATTGTTGCTCTGCGTGGGCAGTTCGTTCGGACAGACCGCAGAGAAACTGATGGAGAAATACAAGGCGTTCCCGGGTGCCGAGTATAAAGAGAAGACGGAAGAAGCACTCAAAGACATTAAAGATGAAGGGCCTGGCGACATGAGCCAGGAAGACTTTGACTTTATCATCAAGAACTTCAAGAAGTCAGAGCAAGTGCAACTGACATTGGATGAAGCCCAGAAAGAGCAACTGGACAAAGACCTCAGGGCGCTGAAAGGCTACGAGATGATCTTCACGCAGAATGATAACAAGGCGCCTGAAGAGGGAAAGAATCCCGTGCAGAACATGCTCAACCAGGCGTTCAGCCCCAGTTACCAGATTCGTGCATACGCCAAGATGAAAGGTAACATCCTTACCGGAACCCTCCTTCGTTTGGACATGTGGGGCAAAGTGGTACTTTCCTACACGGTGGGGAAATGGAAGAAAGACGACTTTTTGAAAAGCCTTTACAACGGTGATGCAGTCAGCTTTAGCGAGGATGAGGATGAGAATGGGGTGACGGACATGAAAGATGTCGTAAAGGAAGCGAAAGACGGTAATGCGCTGTTCGTCATTGACGGAAAAGAACATCCAGAACTCCGTTCCTTGGAAGAGGCCAAGGAATATATGGAGAAAAACAACTTCCACTTCAACCATGAAACGTGGGTGGTTGGCAAGCGCGTGAAAGAGAAGTACCCCAATACCGACAGGAAGGTGGTTATTGAATATACGGACGAGCCGAAAAAATAACTGAATGGACGCACGGGAGTTCAAGCAGCGGTTCATGCCCCACTACAGGTTGCTCTATCGGGTGGCTTACCACTTGACGGGCAATGCGCAGGATGCCGAAGACCTGCTTCAGGACTTGTACCTGAAGCTATGGCAGAAGCGTGACGACCTGCCTGACGAGGCCATGAGGGATGCTTATCTCGTGACCATGATGCGAAACCTGTTTGTTGACCAGCGGCGATTGAAACGGCTTGATGCCTCGGCGGAACTGAAGAACGGCGATGATCCTCCTGACGAACGAAATCTCGACCACCAGATAGATGCGAGAGACGAGGTCAGGCAACTGGAAGGGCTCATCCGGGAACTATCCGAAAGAGACGCCAAAATCATCCAGATGCACGTGGTGGACGACCGCTCCTACGAAGAGATAGGGCATGACACCGGACTCTCACAAGGCAATATCCGCATCATCGTGATGCGAACGAAAAAGAAACTGAAAGAACAATTTGATAAAATCTCAAAGACATGGACGAACTGAATCTGAAAACGTTGGAACAAATCCCCATACCGGAAGGTTTGGAGGAACGACTTTCGGCCAAGATAGATGAGTGGGAACCCCCAAAACCCCTCCCCCAACCCCTCCCGAGGGAGGGGAGCTCAAAAAGCCTCCCCTCGGGGAGGTTGGAGGGGGTTGTTCGGTGGGTCGCTGCCGCCGCCTGCTTCGCCCTTGTCTTTGGTGTGGGATATCACTACCTGCAACGTGAAGAACTCCCCTCCTCTCGGGAGGGGCAGGGGGTGGGCCTTGCCGAACAGGACACTTACCAAGACCCTGTAAAGGCACAACAGGAGGCCGAACGTGCGCTTAATATGCTGGCCATGAACCTGAACAAGGGCATGGGACATCTGGAAAAGGCAAAAGCCCTGAGCGACAAGACGGAACAATCATTCTACGAGAAATTAAATGTAATGAAATAACATGAAACAGATTATCATAAAAACCCTGCTCGGCATAATGGTCGCCTTATGCAGCCTCAACGCTAATGCCCAAGTAAAGGCATTCGAGAAATATGCCGACGCGAAGAACGTGACCTACGTGTACATCTCGAAATACATGCTTAGCATGGCGGGCAAGAACGCCACGCCCTCGGTTCCTGGCGTAGACATCAAGACCCTGGCCGGCAAACTGACGGGCATTCAGATTATCAATACCGAGAACAAAGCCGCTCAGGCGAAACTGAAGAACGACGTCAAAGGGATTATATCAAGAGACAAGTACGAGTTGCTGATGCAGATGAACGAGGACGACAGCCGTGTGAACATTTACCATCATATCGCCAAACAGCAGTCGGCCGTGGTCATGCAGGTAGAAGACAAAGAGGAACTAACGCTGATGGTATTCTCGGGCAAGTTCACGCTTGAGGATGTGATGAAGATGGCGCAATAAACATGGTTGATACTCCCGCAGGGAGGAGTTTTCAAGTTTATGATATAGGATTTTTCCGTTTCAAGGGTGTAAGGGTGCAAAACCCCGATAAACACAGGCCTTGCACCCTTGTTCAGAGGGTGTCAAGGGTGTCATAAGGGTGTAACCAAGAGACCCACCCCGTCCCATTCCCGAGCAAAGCTCGCCTACCCGTAGCCTTTCCCTGTATAGGGAGGGAGATTTGTCGTTATCGTTAAGATTATCGTTATCGTTAAGATTATCGTTAGCGTTGAAAAATTCTCTAGAGAATTTTCTCCAACGCATCATCCAGTGGGGTGCAAACTATCATCGGAAAGAAGAAATTCTCTAGAGAATTTATTAATACAAAAATCTCCAAAAATCTGCCCTAAATACAACGAATTAATCGAAATACCCCCGTTCAAAGAAAAAGAATCAAAGAACCCTGTGATTTCGAATAATCTCAACTTCGTCAGGAAAAAAGCATTAAAATAACCAAAAGTCGTTGGGAAAATGACAGTAAAAGTTGCAAAAGTCGTTGGGAAAATGTATTTTTGCACCCAGAAATCCATATTATTTATGATGCTAAGACGAAGAATATCAGAGACATTGCGAAAATGGAAGGAGCAACCCAACCATCTTCCACTGGTCATCATGGGTATCCGCCAGTGCGGAAAAACCTATATTTCAAAGCAGTTTGCCGAGGAGAACTATAGGCATGTCGTTTATATCAACTTCATCAAAGAGGAGGATCGAAAAAGCGCCTTCTATGGCTCTAAGGATGTCGATAGCATTGTTCTCAACTTGTCGGCCCAAATACGCAATGCCAAGTTCGTACCTGGTGAAACCTGCATTATCTTTGACGAAATACAAGACTGTCCAGAGGCCCGGACCAGTCTGAAGTTTTTCAAGGAAGACGGTCGCTATGACATCATCTGCACCGGGTCACTGCTAGGTGTGCAAGGCTACGGCCAGGACGAAAAGAGGAAGCGATCAAGGAAAACAGCTGTAAGTGAAATAGGGACAAATTCTGTTCCCGTAGGCTACGAGCAGATTGTGGAGATGTATCCGCTCGACTTCGAGGAATTCCTGTGGGCCAACAATATGAGTGAGGATATCATCAAAGTACTGCGGCGTTGTCTGGCAGAGGAAACACCTGTGCCAGAAGGAATCCATGTGGCGATGAAAAGTCTGTTGTACCGCTATGTTGCTGTTGGTGGGCTTCCCGCTGCCGTCAATGCCCTGTTAGAGACTGGGAACATGAACGAAGTGAACGAGGTCTGGAAATCCATCCTCAAAGAATATCGTTCGGACATGGTGAAGTATGCAGAAGACAAGGACAAACCCTATATCCGTGCCTGCTTTAATGCAGTCCCCAAGCAATTGGCCAAGGAAAACAAGAAATACCAGTGGTCGAAAGTAGAAAGTGGTGGTCGCGGTGTCTTATACAAAGACTCGCTGCAATGGTTAGAGGACGCCGACATCATCCGTCGGTGCTACAACTCCCATATCACAGGTCTGCCATTGGAGGGCAATGCGATTGAGAATGTCTTTAAGGTTTATACTGCCGACATCGGTATCCTGGTCGCTATGCTGGGAGCGACAACAAGGGCTGATATACTGCAAGGTAATCTGGGTGGTTTTAAAGGCGCCATCTTCGAGAACCTGATGGCCGACACTCTTATCAAGAAGGGGCAGAGCCTGTACTACTTCCAGAAAGAATCTGGCTTGGAACTGGATTTCCTCATACGTTATAAAGGTGAATGTGTTCCCATAGAGGTCAAAGCCAGGAGTGCGCAGGCCAAGAGCATCGCTACAGTCAGGAAGCATCCCGAGAAATATGGTGTAAGACATTTCATCAAGTTTGGCGATTACAACATTGGCCGCAATGGCGACCTGCTCACCCTTCCCACCTATATGCAGTTCCTACTCGACCTTGAGCCGGAAGATGTGACATTGGAGGCGATAGATACCGATAAGCTTGCGCTCATAGCAAAGGAGTTTCTAGGGAAGTAAGTCGTGTCTTGGGGTGATTTTGACCACCCATATAGGGAGTGTTTGTCGGATGCCTTCAGTCATTCAAAGATTCTACACCCTTATGACACCCTTGACACCCTTCTCAGGAGGGTGCAAGCCCAGTGTTTATCGGCATTATGACACCCTTACACCCTTAAACATAAAATTCTCGCGCGCACGCGCGAGAAACCGGATGTGGTAAGATAGAAGTGAACACCGTGCCCCCCGTTCAAATGTAAACGGGTTCCTGTGTTCACGCGCATTCGCATTGCTACTCACCCCCCAACAGCGGTCTGCAGTTACCGAGAAAAACTCGGCAACTGCCACAGAAGGGAAGAATTACCTTATATTGAGGACAATAATTAGAGTGAATACGACCTTTTGGGCGATGTCAAAGTGGATTGGGTTCCTCTTTATAAAATGGGCAGTAGAGGAGGTGAAAAAAAACTATTGTTCTCGGCGACCGTACATTTCATACGGTCATCCTCATCCGCATGAACGGGGAACGGCACCTGTTCACCCGTATATTTATACGGGAGACTTCCCCTTTAAATAAGATGTTCCCGAAGGTTGCCCCTCGGGAACGTTTTTTTATTCTAGATTAACCATAAAAAATGCCCTCCAGAAGAGGGCATATAGGATAAAATCCTTCGGCATATAGCCTTATTGTGATAAGATGTAGAAAATCTTACTGGTTGCAAAGTTAGTAAAAAGTGGCGGAACTGCAAAAGTATTGGCCTTAAAATTTGTTGCTATCATTCTTTTTTCGTAATTTTGGCTCTCGATTACTAAAAACCTGAAGATTATGAAAAAGAGGATACTAGGTATAGACACAGGCACAAACAGCCTTGGTTGGGCTGTTGTTGACAAGCAAGAAAACGGGAAATACTCATTGGTCAGCAAGGGTAGCCTTATCTTCCAAGAAGGCGTGAAGGTGGAAAAGGGTATTGAGTCTTCAAAGGCAGCAGACCGTACAGCCCATCGTGCACTCCGCAAGCAGTATTTCCGCAGAAGGCTCAGGAAGATCAAAGTCCTGAAGGTGCTTATCGAGTTCGGCTGGTGTCCGTATCTTTCTCCTGAAGCACTCCACCAGTGGCATGTGAAGAAAGAATATCCTATGGACGAAGCGTTCATATCATGGCAGCGCACCAATGATAATTTCGATGAGAATCCCTACTATTACCGACATAGATGCCTGCACGAGCAGTTAGACTTAAACGAAAAGTCCGACAGTTATATCCTTGGCAGGGCGATGTATCACTTGGCTCAAAGAAGGGGCTTCCTGAGCAATCGCCTGGAGCAGGGAGACGATGACGAGACAGGCAAGGTCAAGGAAGGCATTTCCTCGTTGTCAAAGAGCATGGCAGATGCAGGATGCGAGTACCTTGGAGACTTCTTCTACAAATTATATAAGGAAAAAGGAAATACCGAAAGAATACGCACACGCTATACCGACCGCGAGGAACATTACAAGAAAGAGTTCTACGCCATTTGCAAACGGCAGAATCTTTCCGCTGAGCAGATATCGAAATTAGAGAAGGCCTTGTATTTCCAGCGCCCGCTGAAGAGCCAGCGGCAGGGCGTGGGCAAGTGTACCTTTGAGCCAAAGAAAGCCCGTGTGGCCGACTCTCATCCTGCGTTCGAACTCTTCAGGATGCTGTCGTTTGTGAACAACATCAAGATTAAAGGCCCTCAGGATGTTGAACTCCGTCCGCTCTCTCAAGAAGAGTTTGAAAAGGCAAAGCCCATGTTCTTCAGAAAGAGCAAGCCCCAATTCGACTTTGAAGACATAGCCAAGGCCATTGCGGGCAAGGGGAAATATCAGCATATCAAGGAAGATGGCGACAAGCCCTATAAGTTCAACTACAGAATGTCGCAAAGCGTCACGGGTTGTCCCACCATAGCAAGCCTCATTTCCGTATTCGGCGACGACTACGAGAATGCCATTGCCGAGCGATACACCCTCTCTGATGGCAAGACTCCTGAGCAGATGGTCAACGATGTTTGGAATGTACTGTATAGTTTCGATGACAAGGAAAAGCTGAAGCAATGGGGTAAGGACAAACTTCAACTGAGCGACGAGGAAGCCGAGAAGTTCTCAAAGCTCAGGCTCACCCATAGTTTTGCATCACTCAGTCTGGCGGCAGTCAAGAAGATACTTCCGTGGCTGGAACAGGGCTTGATTTATCCGCACGCCGTATTGATGGCCAATGTGCCTGATATCGTTGGCAGGGAAGTATGGAAAAGCCGTGGCGAGGCTATCACTAACGAGCTGTTGTCGCTGATCACCAACTTCAACCCCAAGGATGTTGCGATGACGGGTACGCTGGATTTCTGCATCAAGGATGTCCTGAAGGATATGTGTTCCCTGAATACGGGAGCAACTGAGAAACTATACCATCCTTCCATGATTGACACCTATCCCGACGCAAAGAAGAATTCGCAAGGCGTCTATCAGTTGGGCTCTCCACGCACAAATGCCGTGCGCAACCCCATGGCCATGCGCTCACTTCATCAGCTGAGGAAGGTCATCAACACGTTGTTGCGTGAAGGCACTATCGATAGCGATACTGAAGTCCACATTGAGTATGCCCGTGAATTGAACGACGCCAACAAGCGCAAGGCCATAGCCCAATGGAACAAAGAAAGAGAGACGCGCCGCAAGAAATATGCCGAAGACATCCGCACGCTTTACAAGCAGGAATGCGGAAAGGACATTGTTCCCACGAGCGACGATATCATCAAGTTCCAGCTATGGGAAGAACAAGACCACATCTGCCTTTACACGGGCGATTCCATAGGCATCACCGAGTTTGTTGGTCCTAATCCGAGTTACGACATCGAGCATACCGTTCCGCGGAGTGTAGGCGGCGACAGCACGCTTGAGAATATGACGCTTTGCTCCAGCAAGTTCAACCGCGATGTGAAAAAGGCAAAATTGCCCACCCAGCTGTCTAATCATGCAGCCATCATGGAACGCCTTGAAGAATGGCGCAAGAAGATAGAGAAGCTGCGCAAGGATGCAGACCGCGTGAAGACGCATTCGGGCATGGACAAGGCCGTAAAAGACCGTCTCATACAGAAGCGCCATCTGCTGAAGTTGGAACTTGAGTATTGGGTAGGTAAATACAAGCGTTTCCAGATGGAAGAAGTTCCCGAAGGTTTTGCTCGTCGGCAGGGAGCCGGTATCGGTCTTGTCGGCAAATATGCAGGATTATACCTGAAGTCCTTGTTCCACAAGGCTGACGACCGGAACAAGAGCAACGTGCGCGTCATCAAGGGAGCCACTACCGCTGAATACAGAAAGATGTGGGGCATTCAGGATGAATATGAAAAGAAGTCGCGCGACAATCATGTACATCATTGCATCGACGCCATCACCATTGCCTGCATAGAGCCAGGCGAATACAATGCCACGGCAAGATATTATCAGCAGTTGGAGGAGTATGAAAGAACCAAGGCCGCAAAGCCTTCGTTCCCCAAGCCATGGGCTACCTTTACAGAAGACATAAAGGCCATTGCTCAGGAAATGCTGGTAGTTCATAGCACACCCGATAACATGCCAAAGCATGCCCGTAAATACGTTCAGACCGCCAAAGGCCGTAAACTTGCCATGGGCGACTCAGCACGCGGTTCCCTTCATAACGATACGTACTATGGAGCCATCGAACGCGACGGCGAGATAAAGTATGTAGTTCGCAAGTTACTGGGCAGTCTGAAGGAAAGCGATGTAGAAAACATCGTGGACGATACCGTAAAGGAAAAAGTAAAGCAGGCCATTGCCAAGAAAGGATTTAAAAAGGCGATGGAAGAAGACATCTTTATGAACAAGGAGAAGGGTATCAAGATAAAGAAGGTAAGATGCTTTACACCGACCGTTACAAATCCCCTGCATATTCGCACCCACAGAGACGAATCTATAAAGGAATACAAGCGACAGTTCCACGTAACGTTGGACGGAAACTATTGTATGGCGATTTATGAGGGCGAAGTCAAAGGAAAGATGAAGCGGACATACGAAATCGTAAATATGATTGATGCTGCTGCCTATTACAAGAAGAGTGCAGATTTAACGAAACAATACCCCATTGCTCCCGAGAATAAAAACGGGCTGAAATACAGATGTTCCGTACGTACTGGTACGCAGATCATCCTCTTGCAATCAGACAACGAAGAGATAAATCTTGCAGACAAGGAAGAATTGGCAAGAAGATTCTATTTTGTGGCTGTGATGCGTAGTGATGGACGAATAGTACTGCGTTATAACCAAGATGCACGTGATGCCACGACATTGAGGAAAGAACGTAAATCGGGTGCCTACAAGGTTGGCGAAGAATATAGGTCAGAGATCATGCTGTCTCTATCTGATTTCCACGCTTTAGTTGAGGGCGTAGATTTCAAAATCAATGTGCTCGGGGAAATAGAAATGCTAAGATAAAAGTTTTACCCCTGAAAAGGGGCATATAAGCGTTCTTTCAATTACTGATAAACAATATTCTAACATCGTCCATATATGGGGAAAAATAGAGGAAAAATCTAAGCCCACCCCATTGCAATTAGAATTTTTCTAAGTATATTTGCAGAAATAGAAGCCAATCATAACCACTTCATATATGTGTTAATTCCGCAAATGCTTGAGTATGAGCGAATAACAAACTATACGTTGTGGTTTGATGTAGAAAAGAAGTATAAGACAATCCGAGATTTCAAGCATCATCTTCTTCGCCAGTTGTGGTTTGATGTAGAAAAGAAGTATAAGACAATGTATGGTGATTTCTTTACGATCGATGAGTCGTTGTGGTTTGATGTAGAAAAGAAGTATAAGACAATCAAACCGTTCACGGTAAGATTCTGCAAGGTGTTGTGGTTTGATGTAGAAAAGAAGTATAAGACAATACTAGAGGAAGAGGATAAGAGCAACGCTGGTTGTGGTTTGATGTAGAAAAGAAGTATAAGACAATGGTCTGGATAGTGTTGTCCGCGGTTGCCGGTTGTGGTTTGATGTAGAAAAGAAGTATAAGACAATAGAAGCCCTCCGTACAGAGTATGAGAAAGGGTTGTGGTTTGATGTAGAAAAGAAGTATAAGACAATCAAGCTGGGTTCCGAGTGCCTGATTGAGCGTTGTGGTTTGATGTAGAAAAGAAGTATAAGACAAGATGAACATGGGACGGTGATGTGAACGCTTTCTGGTGGGAGTGTAGACTAAATGGCTACATTGTTAGTGGGTCAATAAGAACCCCTCCCTTGTGGGAGAGGCTTCTCTTTAGAGGCAGCTGACAACACCGAGGGAGGTGAGCAGGGCCGTGAGAGCGGCAATAACCATTTGGATGATTGCCTTGATAATGTCTTTTTTCATAATCTTTCAATTAAGGTTCGGGCTCCTCATCCTTTCCGCGCTCCTCAATCTCGGCTGAGTTTGCCAGATCGGAGGTGTTCTGAAAGACAATTGGCAGAATTTATCCATACCCAAGATCCTGCTGCGCGAGGATGGAGTTATCGTACTATCTACAAGATGGTCCAGCTATACGATACATATTCTACATCATCCTTCGCATCATTACTGGCAGAAACAGATATGAAAGCCTATAAGGATATTGTGCCATTTGAAACGGCACAAAAAATCGGAGGGACTGGTTTTTGATTCCTTTGGCAATAAACATCAAAGTGGACGAGCGTCGGTTCTCCGTTCACAGAATACACGTAAGAAAAGTTTTTCCTGTTTATGCTATCACTGCTATCACCTGTGCAATCACTATAAATTTCATTGCAACGTACTGAAAACCAACCAAATATCGATAGCAGTAATAGCAGTGACAGCAAAATGGAGAAACTTTTTCACCCTCCGATAATCCAGTTCATTGAGTCGATGATTAAGCCAATGAAATAAAAGAGACTCCACCCTTACCAAGAGCAGACGGTAAGGGTGGAGTCACGATATAAAAGGGGCGTTTAGCCGATGACGACTAATTTATTGTCATTGGTGTCGTATCTGACGGGATGGGCAAAAGAAATGGTTTTACCGTCATAGACGGCAGAAGCATCGATGCCGCGACGTAGGAACTCATCGATAAGGGCTTGGTCATGATAGGCTCGCATGGAGGACCATGCGCGACTCTGCGTTTGCGTGTTGAACAGGGTTACTAACTCGGGGATTTGTTTGTCCGTGAACTGCAGGGCAAACTTAATGTAATAAATGTCATTGATGTTGTTAAGCATAACTTTGAATTTTTGAAGTTTGTAAATTTGTTTACTTCCACATCGTACTGACCACCGTGGCTGTATGCTTTTTGACTTAGCTCGGTTGGCGAGTCCATCCCATAGGATGACTGCTCTTGATGTTTCGGCAACAAAGGTACTACAAATTCCCCTAACCTGCAAATCTTTTTCTTCGAATTAATCTGATGGAATAAATCGCAAAAACCGTTGCGAGGGATGAACTGAAAGAATAAATGCAAGAAATTATTGAGGTTCAAGAAAAAACCATAATATTTGCATCGGAAACGTTAAAAGTGTCAATGGATGGAAATCATACTGAACGATTATCACAAGAAAGTGAATGCCGAAATGAGGCAGAAAGTGGCATATTGGAAAGCGCATCCACTTTCGCGCAGCGAGTCCTTGAGGAGATTGAGGCTCTTGCGGGAACAACGGCTTGCAAATCAGTCCAACTGGTAAGACTCAAGAAACGGACGGCATTCTTGGTATCAAGCACCATACCTCCAGATATGGTGCTACGGTACTATGACTGGGCCACTTCAAAACATGGGTGGGCGTCAGCGAAAGCAGCAGCCTATACGATCTGAAACAAGAATATACTAAAAAGACCATATATGTTTAACGAAAAGAAGACTTGTCCTGTTTGCGGCTCTACTTACGTAGAGTTATATAATTCACGTAAGACGACTTACCACTGTCATAGTTGTGACAGTTATTGGAGAGACAGAACAGGCATCGTTATTGAAAATAACTACCTGAAGTATCTGGACCAAAGACAAAGGAACAACAACCAGCAGTATCGCAACAATTACCGCATTATCGACACCTGGAACGGCTACACGGATCCTGACGACTTTCCTACCGACGGATTAGGCGATAATGGGTATTAATCATAAACAAAAGTGAAGGGGGGCGTTCACACGCTCTTGACGGACATATATGGATGAGCATGACTTCAGCCTTCGAAAGCGTGCCGTCGCGATGATATTTGCGTTTGGAAGGGGCTTTTATGGTATGTTTTTCCATCATGGCGTCAAAATACTTGTAGAAATCGTGGGCAATACAAAATAATGTAGTAACTTTGTCCTCAGTGAGTTTGCGAAGAATAAATAATCAAGAAATTACGCTACTATGAAAAAGAAAACTGTCAATGAAAAGAAGGAAGTGGTCAAGGACCTTTTCGTTCTTTGGATTGCTCTGGCTGCTCTGGGCTGTGCAGCCGTGAACCTACACATCTCCCTGAATATGCTGGGAAGGAAGGAAGATCTGGAGTGAAACCCAAAGGTTTCTTTATTGAACTTTCGGACGTTTCTTTCTCCACGGATAACACGCTAAGTTACCTGTGGCATCCTTATGATGCCCGATAGAAATAACTTTGCTCGGAAAAATTAATCGGATGCGGTATGATGAGTTGCTTTCCGGATTTTCCAGCCGATGGCGGCCATGAAGATGGCCATCAAGGGACTGATAAGGTTGAAGAAACAGTAGGGGAGATAGGTGAGGGTGGCGACACCAAGGATGGTGGACTGCGTCATGCCGCATGTGTTCCAGGGAATGAGTACGGAGGTGACGGTGGCCGCATCCTCGCAGGTGCGGCTGAGCAACCGCAGTTCATAACCCTTTTTTTGATAGGTTTCCTTGTACATGTCGCCGGTGAGTACGATGGAAATAAACTGGTCACCGGTGGAGATGTTGAAAAAGAGGCCTGTAAAGACGGTACTTGCCACCAGACTCAGACGGCTGTGTACAAAACTGATGATAACGCGCGTGATGCTCTGGATCATTCCGCTGGCCACCATGACAGCTCCGAAACACATGGCACAGATAATCAGCCAGATGGTGTTGAGCATCCCTGCCATTCCACCGGTCGAAATCAGTTCATTGAGTGAGGCATCACCCGTCTCGATGTTGGTGGCCCCGTAGAAGGTCAGGGCAAGTCCGCGAATCAGCGAAGCGACATTTAAGTCTTCTGTTCCTGCTATCTGGCAAAGGATGTGGGGCTGCAACACCAATGCGACGATGCCGGCCACCATCGCCGAAAGGAACAGTACGATAAGTGATGACATGCGGCGGGCAATGAAAAGGGCTGTCAGCAAGGGTACGAGCAGGGTCCAAAGGGAGATGTTGAATGTGCGGGAAAGACCTTCGGTGTAATGGCTTACCTCCAGAACGGAACTGCCGTTGTTGCCCAATCCCGAAATGAAAAAGATAATGAGCGCGATGGTGAACGAAGGGACGGTGGTATAGACCATGTAGCGGATGTGCTCAAACAGGTCAACACCCGTGGCTGATGAGGCCAGGATGGTGGTGTCGCTCAGCGGTGACATCTTGTCGCCAAAGTAGGCTCCGGAGATAATGGCACCTGCCGCCCAAGCCTCGGAAATGCCGAGGGCATGGCTGATGCCTAAAAGTGCCACGCCAATGGTGGCAATCGTTGTCCACGAACTGCCGGAGAGCACCGAAACCAACGCGCAGATAATACAGGCGCTGACGAGAAAGAACTGTGGCGACATAATCTGCACCCCATAATATATTAAGGTGGGCACCACGCCGCTGATCATCCACGAACCCGACACCATGCCTACGGCCAGCAGAATGACAAGCGTGATAGACACGTTGCCGATGGTTTTCATGATCTGCTTTTCGAAGGTGTGCCAGCTGATGCGATAGACCGTCATGGAGATGGTCACACAGACAGCCGTGCCTAAAAGGAGTGCCACCTGACTTCCACCTGTGAGCGAATCGCTGCCGAAGAGGGAAATTACCGTGATGAGCAGTCCGATAAGTACTATAATCGGAATGGCGGATATGAGCGGGTGGGGATAATCTTTCATGAGGTATCAGGAGGTGTTCGTGCTGTGGAGGGATTCTATTCTTCGCGCTCGCGATACCAGTCCATGTATGCTACGTAGTGGGCAGCGTTGTCGGTCTGTCCCGGACGTACTTTCTTGATAAACTTGGCAGGTACGCCGCCCCAGATTTCACCGGCCCCTACCTTGGTGCCTCCGACAACCAAAGCCCCGGCAGCCACGATGGCTCCTTCGCCAATCTCACAGTTATCGAGCAGCGTGGCACCCATGCCGATGAGGGCGTGGTCGTGGATGGTGCAGGCATGCACGGTGGCATTATGGCCGATGGTCACGTCGGAACCGATGTTCAAAGGCCCGATCTTGTAGGTGGTATGCAGACAGGCACCATCTTGTACGTTCGTCCGGTCACCTATTTTAATATAGGCCACATCGCCGCGAACGACGGCGTTGAACCATATGGAACACTCGTCGCCCATGGTCACTTCGCCCACGATGGTGGCATTCTCACTGAAATAGCAGTTCTTTCCCCATTGGGGTTTCAGTCCGTTTACTTCTTTTATTAAAGCCATGTCTTGGGAAATTGAGAAAATGAGAAATTGAGAAAATGAAAAATAAAAAGAATGAGAAATGATTGCTTACGTGCAGCCAATTTCTCATTCTCTCATTTCCTCAATTACTAAATGTCTTACAAGTTCGGGTTGATTTTGTTCCACTCAGAGATGGGAGGAACAATGTTCAGCGTAACCAGCTCGTCGCGCATCTTGCAGAGGTGCTCGTAGCTCTGGTCGAGCTTGGCATTCTCTTCGGGAGTACCCTGGGGAACTTCATACTTGGCACCTTCGGCGGTCATGGTGGTCTTCATGGCCATCATGATGTGGTCGTACTTGTCGGTCTTCACGTATGTTCCAACGGGGAAGCGGAAAGGCTCACCGCCCATGGCTGCGCGGATCATCTCAACAGAGAGATAAGAGGGGCTCTGGAAAGAAGAACGTCCGCGGAGCTCGATAATCTTGGCACCACCCTTAGTAACGTCGGTCTTCATCTGCTCCCATTCTGCCTCGGGGAATTCAGCCGTTCCGATGATGTCGGTCAGCTTGCGGCCGGCAATCTCTACATGGCTTCCGAATACAGCCATCTGCTCACCGTGGCCACCATAGGTAGCGCAACCGGTGATTTCGTCTTGCATCACATTGAACTTCTTAGCCAGTGCACTCTGCAGACGAGTGGTGTCAAGGCCAGCGAGGGTTGTTACCTGACCGGGTTTCAGTCCGGAATAGAGTAATGTCACGAGACCGGTAAGGTCGGCGGGATTGAAGATGATAACCACATGCTTCACATCGGGGCAGTACTGCTTGATGTTCTGGCCCAGTTCCTCAGCAATCTTGCAGTTGCCGGCGAGCAGGTCTTCACGGGTCATGCCAGCCTTACGGGGAGCACCACCGGAAGAAATGATATACTTCGCATTGGTGAAAGCCTCCTTGGCGTCGGTGGTGGCGGTAATCTTCACGTTACCGAAACCGCTCTGGCGCATTTCCTCAGCCACACCTTCCGGTGAGAACACGTCATAGAGACAGATGTCGTTTGTCAGACCCATCATCAGGGCTGTCTGAACCATGTTTGAACCAATCATACCGGCTGCGCCGACGATGGTCAACTTGTCGTTAGTTAAAAATGCCATAGTGTTGTATAATTAATCTGTTAAAACTTTACTATGGGGGCAAAGTTACGAAAAATCCTTGGCATTCAATGCTAATTGCATTTTTTTAAATGTTATTATTTTTAAAAACGTGAAGGTTTGCTATGTTGGCGTGTCATTTTCACCCTAAAGCCACGAAGGCCAGCGTGAGAAATAATGCGATAATGATGAATCTCACGTAATCGATGAACCTGATGATTCTTTCTGCTTTTTCCTTTTCCATAATTAATCAAATTATTGGTTATTACCGCTGCAAAAGTATGTTACGGGTGTTACATTATTGTTTCAAAAGCATGAAAGTGTGATGACAGCGTCGGATGTAACAGGATTGTAACATCAGCGTAACGGATGCGTAATAAGTTCGAAATACCTTTGCAACGTAATTACAGAATTAAGGATAAATGGAATTGATAACCAACATTTTTTCTCTCGTGGGTTCTCTGGCATTGTTCCTCTTCGGAATGAAGACAATGTCGGAAGGCCTCGAGAAGTTTGCGGGCGACCGCCTGCGCAGTATTCTGGCGGCAATGACCAAGAATCGAGTGATGGGCGTGCTGACGGGTGTGCTCATCACGGCACTCATCCAATCATCGAGTGCCACGACGGTGATGGTGGTGAGTTTTGTGAATGCCGGGCTGATGACGCTGGCGCAGTCGATCGGTGTCATCATGGGTGCCAACATCGGTACTACGGTTACGGCATGGATTATTTCGGCCGTGGGTTTCAAAGTGAACATTGCGGCTTTTGCCATCCCGCTGCTGGCCGTGGGAATGCCGCTGATCTTCAGTGGAAAGGGCAGCAGAAAGAGCATCGGTGAATTCATCTTCGGCTTCTCGTTCCTCTTCATGGGCTTGTCGTTCCTTCAGGAAGCGGCTACCGCCATGAATATCGGCGACATGGTGGCAGGCATGCTTGCCCATGTGCCGCAGGACTCTTTCTTCACCATTCTGTTGTTTGTCATCGTGGGAGCCTTGGTGACCATGGTAGTACAGGCCTCTGCCGCAACGATGGCCATCACGCTGATGCTCTTCGGCATGAACATCCCCGGCTTCGGTTTCGAGCAGGCTGCAGCCTTGGCCATGGGTCAGAACATTGGTACAACCATTACGGCCTTCATGGCCTCACTTACTGCCAACACCCAGGCGCGCCGTGCAGCTTTGGCCCACATGTTCTTCAATGTGTTTGGCGTGGTGGTTTTCCTCATCGTATTCTATCCAGCCTGTGATGCCGTCAGTTGGTTTGTCAATAACGTGATGGGCGGTGGCAACGACCTTTATAAACTCTCGACCTTCCATACCGCCTTCAATATCATCAACACGCTGCTGCTCATCGGCTTTGTAAGGCAGATTGAGGCCCTAGTGTGCAAGGTGCTGCCGATGAAAGCAAAGGACGAAGACTACCGCCTGAAGTTCATTAGTGGTGGTCTGCTCTCGACGGCCGAGCTCAGTATCATGGAAGCCCAGAAGGAGATTCACAGTTTTGCGGAGCGTTGCCAACGGATGTTCGGTTTCGTGCCGGAACTGTTGCAGACGCAGGATGAGGTGGAGTTCAACAAGCTTTTTTCGCGTATTGAGAAGTATGAGAGTATTACAGACTCGATGGAGATGGAGATTGCAGGGTATCTGAATAAGGTGAGTGAAGGACGACTGTCGGATGCCTCGAAGAGCCAGATACAAAAGATGTTGCGGCAGATTACGGAGCTGGAATCCATCGGCGATTCGGTCTATAATTTGGGACGCACCCTGAACCGCCACCGCATGCACTGTCAGGAAGCATTCACAGAAGAGCAGACAAAGCATATGCTGACGATGATGCAACTTGCGGATGGGGCATTGGCAGAGATGCTGAAGCAAATAGACTTGCCAACGACGAAGGCAGGTCTCAAGAAATCAGTCAATATAGAACACGAAATCAACAACTACCGTACACAGCTGAAAAACCAGAACCTGCATGATGTAAACTCTGGTCGCTACAGCTATCAGCTCGGTGTGTTCTATGTGGATTTCATCTCAGAATGCGAGAAACTGGGCGACTATGTGATGAATGTTGTCCAGGCAGGCAAGGGACTGAATAATGACTTCGGTGACGGCCCTCGAAATGGACAGGGCTAGAACCTTGCCAGCGTAAACCTGACGGTCAGTCCTCCACCAGGAGTAGGGCATGCAGTTGTAGTTCCGCCATGGACAGCAACTGCATTTTTCACGATGGCAAGTCCGAGGCCGGTCCCGCCGAGTTTGCGCGAGCGACCTTTGTCAATACGATAGAAACGTTCGAAGATGTGTTCCAGATGCTGTGGCTCTATTCCAGGCCCGTTGTCGCTCACCGCGAACTCGTAGAAATGGCGGCCTTCTGATTCCGTCTCATGGCAGGTGATTTCCAACTGTGTAGCTCCTGCAGCATAGGCAATGGCGTTGTCGATGAGATTACGGAAAATGCTGTAGATAAGGCTGGCATCGCCGAGGACTTCTACATTGACCATTGACCATTGGCCATTGACCATTCGACGGGGCACCTGTAGCAATGGGGTGATACCCTTGTCGTGGAGTTGCAGGGCGGTGTCGTCAAGGACACTCTGAATGACCTGCAGGACATTCACCGGGTGGTAATCCTCACGTGAGCGGCTGTCGTCCATCTCGTCGAGTTTGGTGAGTGCACTCATGTCGAGCAGCAGTTTGTTCATGCGCTCGCTCTGGGCATAGCAGCGCTCCAGGAAATGTTTCCTCTTCTCTTCTGGCATGTCTGGATTGTCGAGTATGCTCTCCAGGTAGCCATGAATGCTTGCGGCGGGTGTCTTCAGTTCGTGAGCCGCATTCTGGGTGAGCTGGCGTTTGATGCGTACCTTGTCTTCCTCCGAATGACGCAGTTTCCAGTAGAGCATGATGATGGTATGGCTGATGTCGCCCAATTCATCATCGGGCACTCGCCGCTCAAGTTCGTGATCCAGTTCTTCGCCCCTTTCAGCTTTGACGGCAAATTCACGGAGATAGCCAATATGGCGGCTGATGCGATGGGTGATGTGGTAGAGTGCCACGCCAAGCAGCAGTGTCAGTACAATGGCAAAGTAGATGTAGGTGTCGTCGGCTTGTAACGAACGTGTCAATTCGACGGAGTAAGGCACTGCTGCACGCACGATGACGTTGCCGAAGTGAGTGGCTGAATAGAAGTACGTCTCGTGAGTAGATTGCGACATGCGTTTGATGTCGAAACCATTACCTTCTTGGAGTGCCTGACGGATTTCCTTGCGCTGGAGATGATTGCCCAGCGAGTCTACATTGGTGTCGTAACTGTCAAGGATAACCCGCCCATTCAGGTCAATAACAGACACACGGAGTCCTTCCATCTGGTGGCGCTCCACATAATCGTGGAACAGGCGGCTGTCGGTGAGGCTGTCTTCGCCGAGTGTCTGCACCATTTCATAGTTGTACATCTGCAACCGAGAGTGGAGGATGTCGATCTTATAGTCTTTTTCGCGCTGATATTGATACACGCTGAAGCAGATGGCAAAGAGCAGGAAGACGCCACCGATGCTAAGGAGCAGATTGCGTTGAAAGGATTTACTTTTCGCTTTCGGCGCAAAATGCTCACGTTCGTCAGCGTCCAAGTGAGCTTGGCTCTGCTCCCGCTTAATCGCATCTTTCAAAACAGTAGCCATAGCCCACACGTGTCTTTATATGTTTCCCATAACGTCCAATTTTCTTGCGCAGACGAGTGATGTTTACATCCACCGTGCGGTCGAGCACCAGCACATCCTTTGGCCAGCAGTGTTTTAGCAAGTCCTCACGTGAAAACACCCTGTCGGGATGCTGGAGGAAGAACGACAGCAGTTCGAATTCCAGTTTTGTAAATACCAGTTCCTGACCGTCAAGGGTGGCGGTCTTGGCGTTCAAATCGAGCGTGATACCCTCGTAACTAATCTTGTTGTCATCAGAGGAAACCCTGGCTGGCTGTGTTCTCGTCTGCATCGATCTTCTGAGTACAGCTTTGACTCTTGCTTTCACCTCTTTTATGCTAAGTGGCTTGGCAATATAGTCGTCTGCGCCGATATTCAGTCCTTTCACAAGGTTGTCCTCGCCCTCGATTGCAGTTATAAAAATGATGGGAATCAAGGTCGTAGCAGGATTGTTCTTCAACTGGCGAGCCATCTGGAACCCAGAAATCTCGCCCATCATCACATCCAGCAGAATCAACCCGAATTCTTGAATGGGAAGTTGGAGTGCCTCCTCGGCCGAATTGGCCGTTACCACCTCATACCCTTCGTTTTCAAGGTTATACTGCAGGATCTCACAGATGTCCACCTCATCGTCGACTACAAGTATTTTCATAATTCTTTCATTATAAGCAAATGCTCTTTTCGGCTACAAAGATAACGATTTTTTCTGAAATTGAGGTGCTTGTCGTATTACATTATTATGACATTGTGGGGTAGATGCCGCCGGTGTTCCAATCGTTTTTGTATAGATTAACAATAATTCTTGTGTTTTGCTCTTGATTATCCGTATCTTTGTGCACAGAATGATTGGTTATGGACGGACGCACAAATAATAAATGGGAACTGGTGGGAATCGGCGCTCTGCTGCATTTCCTGGTTGACGGTCTGTGTCTGTGCAGCCTGTACCTCCTGATGAATGCTTCTTTCGAGATGCTCCATTTCTTCGGCTTCTTTGTTATTTATAATGTACTGGCATTCCTGACGCAACCTCTGACGGGTTGGTGGGCTGATTGTATGGAGCAACGTCATTGGCTGTTGCTTCTTTCCGTGGCGTTCCTGACTCTGGGTGTGCTGACTGTCTCTTTACTGAATGCTCCTTTGTCGGCATACTACCCCGTTATAGCCGTCGTAGCTTCAATATTCCTTGGCATGGGTAACTCGCTTTTCCATGTGTGGGGAGGAAAGCAGGTGGCCATCAGGACGAACAATGACATCAGGGCTTTAGGCGTGTTTGTTTCCACAGGTGCCTTCGGACTGGCGGTATCGATGGTGTTTTTCTCATGGACTGTCCTCTTCACATTCCTCTTGCTCATCTGTCTCTTCTCCCTTCTCTATCTGAGATTGGAAACGAAAGGTGAACTCATAAAGGAGTCTGCCTCCCGATTTGATCATCCCTCATCTTTCATCCCTCATCCTTCATCTCTCATCCTTCTCCTGCTCATCATGGCATTCGTGATGTTGCGTTCGTTTATGGGTAGTTCCTTTTCCGCAGGATTGGGAAAGACAGGGACGCTTATTCTGCTAGTGGGCTTCTGCGGAATGCTTGGTAAGATGGCGGGAGGATGGGTAGCCCGATGGATGGGAAACATCAGTACTTTCGTGGTGGCGTTGTTGGTGGCTGTGGGATGCTGGCTACTAGGCGGTACAAGGCAGGCCATTCCGCTTGTGGGACTTCTTGCTATCAACTGTACGATGCCTGTGACACTCTATTGGGCTAACGGTCTGCTGAAAGGCAGGGAAGGTCTTGCCTTTGGACTATTGGCTGCAGCGCTGATTCCCGGTTACTTACTTTCAATGCTTTCTATGTGATGATGGAAATGATGGTGATATTGATAATGCCGCTAGTCCTGACGATACTTATAGAGTTGGGTGTGCTGCTCCTCATGGGAGAACGGCAAAGGCGGATACTGTGGGCGTCGGTGATGATCAACGTGCTTACCAATGTACCGCTCAACCTCTTTCTGTTTATGTTCGGAGCCGACGACATGACCGTTATCGTGGGCGAGCTCGTTGTCGTGGTAGTTGAGGCGCTGTGGTATTATGCTGCCCTGAGGAAATGGAAGAAAGCCATGGCCTATAGTGTGCTCTGTAATGCCATCAGCTTCCTTTCAGGACTGCTGCTCTTACTACTGTTATTGACGTTCCTCCATTCATACTAGCGACTTATAAACTCATAAACTTACAAACTCATAAACTCCAAAATTATGAACATTGCATTTTTAGACATCGCGTATCCTGGTCGTCCTCGTCATCCGAGGTTTCCGCGAAGAGTGATTGACACCGTTGAACAGGTGAAAAAAGAAGTGACCGACACCGCCGTACAGGTAAAAGATGCCGCGAAAGACTCGGTAGCACAGTTGCAGGACTTCGTTACGGGAGGAAACTCCGGTTCCGACGACAACACTATGCTGCTTTGGGCCATCATCGTGGTGTTTGCAGCTTTGTTGCTCTGCCTCTGGTTTGCATACAGCTATCGGCAAAGACTGAATGTTTCTCACAGATAAGAGCTGAATGACCATGAATCAGGCAAGTACCATCAGCCATCGGCTCAGTGACTTGCGGGAGGTGATGCGGCGAGAGCATCTCGGAGCGTTCATCTTCCCAAGTACCGACCCCCATAACGGTGAATACGTTCCCGATCACTGGAAGGGACGAGAGTGGATTAGCGGATTTGACGGATCGGCTGGAACGGCAGTAGTGACGATGGACAGTGCCGCCCTTTGGACTGACTCACGTTATTTCATTGCGGCTGAAGAGCAATTGGCGGGAACTGAATTCCAGTTGATGAAACTAAAGGTTGAGGGAACGCCGACTATTGCCCAATGGTTAGGCCAACAGTTGGAAACCACAACCAACAATACACAGCGGCCGGAGAGTACCGAGGTAGGTATTGACGGTTCTGTGTGTAGTGCTTCAATGGTGGAACAGCTCATTACCGATCTCCGTCGGGAAGGTGGTCTTACGCTCCGTACCAATCTGGATCCGTTAAAGCTGATATGGCACGATCGTCCGCCAATCCCTGAGAATCCCATTGAGATTCACCCCCTGGAAATGACGGGGAAGAGTTGCCGGGAGAAACTGACGGAAATCCGTTCGGAACTGCGGAAGAAACATGCCGACGGTATGCTGGTGGCGGCCCTTGACGATATAGCCTGGACGCTGAACCTTCGTGGAAGTGACGTGCATTGCAATCCTGTCTTTGTCAGTTATCTGCTCATCGATACGAAGAAAGCCACGCTATTTGTAAACCGGAAAAAACTCACTCCCGCCGTGGTCAGTTATCTGCAACAAGAAGGTGTCGGAGTGGACGATTACGAAAGGGTAGGACAGGGGCTGAAAGACTATTTCGAATACAACATCCTGGTGGATCCTGACGAAGTGAACTATTCACTTTATAGAAAGGTGGAACGCCCCATCGTGAAAGAGGCGTCGCCCATCCCTTTCTTAAAAGCGGTGAAGACCGACGCTGAGATCGAAGGTTTTCACCGCGCCATGATTCGCGACGGCATAGCGATGGTGAAGTTCCTCCGTTGGCTAAAGCCAGCCGTGGAGGCTGGGGAAGAGACAGAAATGTCTGTAGACCGTAAACTGACGTCGCTAAGAGCCGAACAAGAACTCTACCGTGATGTGTCTTTCGATACCATTGCCGGTTATCAGGAGCATGGGGCCATCGTACATTATGAGGCTACGCCGGAAACAGATGTGAAGTTGCGTCCTGAAGGCTTTCTTTTGCTCGACAGTGGCGCTCAATATCAGGACGGCACCACCGACATTACGCGCACCATAGCACTCGGCCCTTTGACAGATGAACAGCGGCGCGTCTATACACTGGTGCTGAAAGCTCACCTGCAACTGCAGAACCTGATTTTCCCCGATGGGGCTTCAGGTACTCAGCTTGATGCCGTGGCTCGCAGGGAAGTATGGCGCGAAGGACTGAACTATCTGCATGGCACCGGCCATGGCGTTGGTTCCTATCTGAATGTCCATGAAGGTCCCCACCAAATCAGGATGGAATGGAAGCCTGCTCCGTTGAAGGCCGGTATGACGGTTACGGATGAGCCGGGCATCTATCTGGAGGGGCGTTTTGGCGTTCGCATAGAGAATCTGTTGCTTGTGGTGAAACATTCCGAGACCGAGTTTGGGCAGTTCCTCACCTTTGAACCGCTCACCCTTTGTCCGATTGACAAAACTCCTGTTATTGTGGAATTGTTGACGGAAGAAGAGCGGCGATGGCTCGATGACTATCATCGGATGGTTTACGAGAAGCTGTCCCCCTATTTGGATGATGAAGAACGGGATTGGCTGGAAATCCAGACATCATGCATTTAAATGAATGTCAAAAGATTGAATTTTGACTTAATTTCAAAAAAATTGTGATAAAAACTTGGTGGTTTGGAAAATAAGCAGTAATTTTGCACCCGCAAATAAAATCTGCAACTGAAATAACAAGAAGTTTAACACATAAAATTGAAATCAAAAGCATGATTATTGTACCAGTTAAAGATGGTGAGAACATCGAAAGAGCACTGAAGAAGTTTAAGAGAAAGTTTGAGAAGACCGGTGTCGTGAAGGAACTTCGCCGCCGTCAGCAATTTGACAAACCTTCTGTTCTGAAGCGCTTGAAGATGGAGCATGCCATCTACGTTCAGAAACTTCGTCAGACAGAGGAATAAGCTACAGTAACATACTTGTTACTGAAATGAGATATAGGGGCCTGCCATGTGCAAGCTCCTTTTGTTGTTTGTGAATAATCGAAAAAAAACATCCTAAAATTTGGCAGTTACGAATTATTTATGTAAATTCGCTGCAGAAACAGAAACCAATGCTTATGTGGACTGAGGAATTCCTTGACTATCTCCGGCTGGAGCGCAACTATTCAGCGCTGACGGTACTCAAATATGAGACTTGTCTGAGGCAGTTTGAGGAGTTCTTTACGAATATGGGTACTGGTCTGGAGTGGGATACGGTGGATTCCGATGTCATCCGGGACTGGATGGAGCAGATGATGGACAAGGGCGAGAAGGCCACCACGGTGAACGGGAAACTGAGTGCTGTGAGATCCTTTTATCGTTATGCGTTGAGGAGAAACCTGATAGAACGTGACCCTGCCCATAGTGTGACAGGTCCTAAAAAGGAAAAGCAATTGCCTAAATTCATCCGAGAGAAGGATATGGACCGTCTGCTCAGTGATGATATGTGGACGGATAGCTATAAGGACATTTGTGCGCGTACCTTATTAATAACTTTCTATGAAAGTGGAATGCGTGTTGCGGAACTGGTCTCGCTTGAGGATGAAATGGTGGATTTTGTGAACCGCCAGTTGAAGGTCACTGGAAAGCGCAACAAACAGCGCATCATACCCTTCGGTAAGGAAATGGAACAGGCCTTGCGTGATTATATCACCATCAGGGATGAGCAGGTGGCGCGTCAGGAAAGAGGCTTCTTTTTGACGGACAAAGGTCGCAGGATGAGCATTCCTCAGGTGAGAAGGGTCGTGGAGATGCAGCTGGGGCGTGTGACAACCCAGAAAAAACGCTCGCCTCATGTCTTGCGGCATAGTTTTGCAACGGCCATGCTTAACCACGAAGCCGGCCTGGAGAGTGTCAGGAAACTGTTGGGGCATGAAAGTCTGGCCACCACTGAAATCTATACCCACACAACGTTTGAACAATTAAAGAAAGTGTATAATAAAGCCCATCCGCGCAGTTGAAACACAACCGAGCGCCGGGCGTAACCTTATTAAAATTGGAGGTAACTATGGAAATTAAGATTCAGTCGATTCATTTCGACGCTACCGATCAGTTGAAGGCGTTCATCGAAAAGAAGGTCGCCAAGTTAGAAAAGTCATTAGAGGAGATTCAGAAAGCAGAAGTGCAGCTTAAAGTAGTGAAGCCGGCTACCGCTCTTAATAAAGAGGCCAGTATTTCCTTGGCCGTTCCAGGACAGTCGTTCTATGTGGAGAAGACTTGTGACACTTTTGAGGAAAGTATTGACCAGTGCGTGGATTCACTGAAGGTTCAGGTGATGAAATTCAAGGAAAAACGCAGTAACAGATAAAAAAAACTCCGAAAAATTTTGGAGATTAAAAAAAACGTTGTAACTTTGCAGCCGTTTTAGAGAACGTCCTGAATCAAGCGCCTCAGCGGCTGCAAAGATTTGCCTCTTTAGCTCAGTTGGCCAGAGCACGTGATTTGTAATCTCGGGGTCGTTGGTTCGAATCCGACAAGAGGCTCGAAGAACGGAACATGAAAGTGTTCCGTTTTTTTTGTTTTGTCACATGTATGCGACAATTCTTTTCACCTGATACATTTTCTTTCCTCAAAATCCAAATTTTCATTCCCAAAAAGGTCGGACAATAATAATATTGTGTACTTTTGCTTTAGTATCACCTTTAAATCATTTGATATGAAGAAAGTTTTACTTTTGTCTTTCCTTTGTTCTCTGTTCAGCCTCACTTCAGTGGCGCAGAAACTCAAACCCGTGTGTGGCGTGGCGTCCGTTCCCCAGCGCGTTCAGCATCGTGCGCCGGCATTTAAGGCTTCAGCCGTCACGACCGTGGCCGGTACGCCCATCCTCTCGCCCAGCGACGGCTCGGTGGTGAAGAGCCTTACCAAAATCCGCGTGAAAATCGAAGGAGCGGGCCTCTTGACATTCAACACGACGGCGAAAATCCAGCTCAAAAATTCTCAGGGAAGCGTGGTTTACACCTTCTCCGCCGCCGACAACAACATCGTGATGGACTGGACGGGTTCCGACTACAGTTACGTTGACCTCAGCGTGCTCAAAGCCGACGGCACGCAGTCTGCCATTACCGAGGACGGCACCTATACCCTCGAAATTCCGAATGGCATGTTCGTGGGCTTTGTGGACTGGGATGACTATTACGAAGAAAAAGTGCTCTGCAAGACGCAGGCCATTACCGCTCACTATACCATCGATTCCAATTACGTCGACCCCAATGCCGATGAAATCGACGCCTATGCGAACGACCCCCGTCTCTTCGTGCCTGCAGGCAAGAAGACGTCGCTTTCGATGAACTGCGACGACTGGGACGCTCTGCGTATGAAATTCATTCCGTACGAAGGTTATCAGTCGGGCATCGCATACGACGTGAACAACCCCAAGACCGTTTATCTCTACGGCCTCTTCTCTGCCGGCGCAGACATGCAAAGCACCCGCACGTGGTTGCGCGGCACCGTCGACGGCGACATCATCACCATCACGCCGGACCAGGAAGTGTGGCCGAACTGGGCGTTCCACCAGCACGTCATCGTCAAGGCCGCCCGTATGAAAGGCGCCGACGACTTCCTCCTTCGCTTCGAGTTGACCGAAGAGCCTCTGCAGTTCCGCCTGCTGGCTGACGGCGGCATCGAAAGCGTTGACAAGGAACTCATCCTCATGGCTTATCTCGAGTCGTTCCAGGATGACAACGTGACTGTCGACGAAGAGAACTGCGGCGTGTTCACGTGCAACCGCAACCATCGCATGTTCCCCGTGAACGATCCCGTCGCAGTGCCCGAAGATGCCGTAATCAAGGACTATTGCGTTCATTTCTACGATTACAGCGACGTGGAGTACAAAAGCTTTATCAAAGTGGGTATGACCGACGACGCCGTTTATTTCCAGGGCCTATTCGAGGACGTTCCTGACGCATGGATCAAGGGTGACTTCAACGCCGACAAGACGCGCGTCACCTTCAAGAGCGGTCAGTTCCTCGGCGAGTCGGTTTCTCTGCTGCAGTTCTACGGTGCCGAAATCGTGGACTGGGACCACAACTACGACCCCGCGATTCCCCTTTACGGCGGCGTTGACGAGATTTCGCTCGCCTACGACGCCCAGACCGGTCGCTTCACTTCCGCCGACGACTACGCGTTCTCGATGAATACCGTCGGTTCCGATACGGAATACATGATTATCTGGGACTTCATGAAGTATCTTGACGTCAAGCCCTTCGTGGACCGAGGTGCCGTGAAGCCCGCTGCGCCTGAAGTGACGGCGGTGATGGACTTCCGCAACTACAACGGCATCGACTTCGGCTATCGTGTGGAATTCATCGCACCCGACGTGGACGTGGACGGCAACGAGCTGCCCTGTGAAAAGCTCTACTACCGCTTCTACACCGACGAAAAGACGCCGTATGTCTTCTACAACACGGCGCATCCGTACATCAAGGAGCAGAACCCCACTGAAATGTCGTATCTGTGGAAGGACGGCTGGGATTTCTTCCTGGCTGACGGTATCGGCAACATGCACAACGTCTACATCTTTAACGGCAACTATCCCCGTCGCGCCGGCGAATTCTTCGGCTTGCAGATGCTCTACAAGTACGGCGAGCAGATGGTAGGCTCGGACATTGTCTGGTATAACTTCGAAGGCGATCCCATCGAAATTGAAGGCATTGACGGCGTGAAAGTCAATCGCAAGGGCAACGGCAAAGCTTACTGGGTAAGCCCGTTGATTCAAATCAAGGACGGAAAGAAGATCCTTGTGAAGTAAGACGGAAAAATTCAAGCCTAAAAGAGCGGTACGTCATCGTATCGCTCTTTTTTTGTAACTTTGTGGAAAATATTTTAGCCATGACGTACAAACTTATCCCCAATTCCGGCGTCCAGATTCCGGCGCTGTCTCTCGGCCTCTGGCACAATTTTGGTTCCGTCGACGACTTTTCCGTCGCCACGCGGATGATTCTGAAGGCGTTCGATTCCGGCGTCTGCCACTTCGACCTGGCCAACAACTATGGTCCCGTTCCCGGTAGTGCCGAGGAAAATTTCGGTCGCATCCTCCGTGAGAACTTGGCCGGACATCGCGACGAGATGTTCATTTCGTCGAAAGCCGGACACGACATGTGGCCCGGCGTGTACGGCACGGGCTCTTCGCGCAAGAACCTGATTGCTTCCTGCGACCAGAGTCTGAAACGTATGGGATTGGAGTACGTCGACGTATTTTACAGCCATCGCTACGATGGCGTGACGCCGATAGAGGAGACGATGCAGGCGCTCGTCGACATCGTGCGCTCGGGAAAGGCGCTTTACGCGGGCATCTCGAAATATCCTGCGGATTTGCAGCGGAAATGCTATGCATATCTCAAGGCGCACGACGTGCCATGTTTGCTGAGCCAGTATCCGGCAAGCCTGTTCAGGAAGAAGTCGCTGACAGAGAATCTCCCCGTGGCGACGGAAAATGGTAGCGGTTTCATTTGCTTCTCACCTTTGGCACAAGGTCTGCTGACGGACAAGTATCTTCACGGCATTCCCGCCGACAGCCGTGCGGCGAAGAGCACGGGATTCCTGCGTCCGGACCAGGTGACGGAAGCGCGCGTCGAGGCGGCGCGACAGTTGAATGACGTGGCCGCACGACGCGGACAGTCGTTGGCACAGATGGCGTTAGCCTGGTTGCTGCGAAATCCCGGGGTGACAAGCGTGATTGTCGGCACGTCGTCGGTCTCTCAACTAGAAAACAATCTTGAAACGTTGGAGAATTTGGACTTTGATGAAAATGAGATTCAACTCATCGAGAAGATTCTGTCTCCCGGTGAACTACAGATGTGAATAACGTTACGGCCACGATGGAAAACAATAAGTTCAGTCCTAGATAAATGCTCCAATGCATTCCGCCGGAGTCAATGGCCATCATGACGGGAATGCCAAACAAATAGAAATACAGGCTGTTCTTCCCAATGTATTCGAGCAGTCTTGACGTGTGCCGTATCAGAGTCATCATTGAAACGGCAAAACACGTGTTCTCCATTATCAGGACGGGGATTGAGACATGCATCTGCCGGGCGAGATAACAGGCGGCGAAAAGTGAGACGCCCACGCACGCCCACAGATTTTTTTTTGGAATCCAGCGGTTGTCGTATGCCATAGCGGCACCGATGGGAAATTGCATGATGGACAAATACCAGTAGTTGGCAAAGTGAAGATAATAGAGAGTCGGAATGAGCACGACATATAGTCCGCCCAATACGACAATCCTTTTGCGGTCGTCGATGCGTCTCATGAACAATAGAGAGACGATGACGTAATTGACGAAAACCATCTTGAAGAACCACAGGTCTATTCCGTTGGGCATATTCAACGTCAAAACGTTCACTGCGTCGATACTTTTATGCCGTACAGCCAAAACGGCCATGGCAATGACGAAGGCGACGAGAAACGGAACAATCAGTTTCTTCAAGTGCCTGTACAGATACGGAACATCCGTTTTTCCTTTTTTAGAGCAAGACAACCACATGCCGTAGCCGGAGAGCAGGAAAAACAAACTACAACCGAGAGAGCCGTAATCGGGAATAAGCAAAAGTTCACTCAAGTCAGAATGGAACACGCCATACTCATTAAGGCAATGCACGAAAACAATCATGAGCATGGCGATGCCCTTGAGCGTGTTGCTCTTATTCTTGCTGACCTGAAACGCGGTATCTTTTGCCATCTTTCAAAATGACGACGCCTTCCTTTTCTAAAAATTTGCCGTTTGTCAATGCCTTGCAATTACTGACACCGTCCAGGCCCGTCGGGTCTTCGCGGTCCACGCTGTATTTCCCACCCGTGATGAGTTCCAAGTCAATCGGCAGATAAATGTTCTCGAAACCGTCGAAATTGTGCTGGCCGGCGCCCGTCGGGAAGCTCGTGCTCTTCGGATTCGGCTTCGTGCCCCATTTCGTCAGCGTTTCCTCGTAGAAGAAACCGATCTTGTTGTCTGCCTGCAAGTCCAGCGAGCTGTAGGCGCTGGCGGTGTTGCTGACCTGGTAGAAGCCGTCCCAGCCCGCGCAGAACGCACTGACGTTCTTCATGTCGCTGTCGTCGAGAAGTTCCTTGTAGAATATGCCCACGTTGTTGCGTCCGCTGCCCGTCGGGATGGACTGCAGCGCGAGATGCATCGACTGGCCGTCACTGTTGCGCTTGACGGGCACGATGAGCAGTTCGCCGTTGGTGGGGTTGCTGCTCGGCACGGCGCTGAGGTCGCTGAACGGACAAAGTGTCTGGCTTTCCCAATGGCCGACGCCGTTGGACGTGGTGGTGTACGTGAAAATGTTGTAATAGCGTCCGCTCGCCGTACGGCTGGAGATGATCACGCGACTGTCGGGCAGTTCCTCGCACTTGGGCTCGTCACCGTTGGGCACGGGCGTGGCGTTGCTGCCGCCGAGAGCTTTCCACGTGCGGCCGAAGTCGTCGGAATAAATCACGCGGTTGCCGTTCGGGCGCGCGGCCAAAGCGGCGTAAATGCGATAATACTTGCCGTATTTCACGATGCGGCTTTGGAAAATTTTGCCACCACCGACGAAGGCCGCGTCCATGGGTTTGCCACCGTCGAAGAGCGAATAGATGGCTTCCGTCTGGTTCTCGGGCTTCTGCCACGTCTTGCCGCCGTCAAGGCTGCGGATGGCGGCAATCATGTTCGGATTGCTGCGGTTGGTGTTGGAGTTCGTGTACACAGTGCAACCGGCGACGGCCATGATCAGGATTTCGTCGCTCTCGCGGTCCGCCACGACGGCAGGGTCACCGTACGCGGCTTCGAAGACGTTCTTCGTGGCGTTGATGAGGGATTCGTCGCCCACAGCCACGTCAATCTCCTTCGAGCTCCACGTCTTGCCGTTGTCTTCGCTGAGCTTGCAGACGACGTCAACCTGCCCGTAGCCCGGATCCGTGCCGCAAACCAAACGCGCGGCAGCAGCGACCAAACGACCGTTCTTGCCGCAGGAAATGCCCGGAATGCGATACGGCGGAATGTCCATGCCACCAGCCAAGGTGCTGAAAAGCGTCGTGCGAACGGGCGTCTCCATGCCGACCACGTTGCTCAAGGTCACGGTGCCTTCCTCAACTTTCAATTCAGAGCTCTTGACTATATTGTTCAACAGACCCGCCTGGAAATCCGCTTCGCTCAAAGCCACGTCGGAAATGAAGAAACCGCCGTCAAAGGCCTTTTCCTGTGTGGCGGAAAGCGTCACGTAGGCGTCCTTGTTGCCTTCCACGACGACATTGTACACGAATTTGCCTTCCGTCTCCACGGGCTCGAAACGCCAGAGGTTGTCGTCCGCCGCGCCGCCCGTCGTCCAGGTGGTGAGGTAGCACACGCCGTTGAGCGTGAAGCCGCTGTTGACGTTGGAGCAGTTCGGGGCCTCGCTGAACTGATAGTAACGGTAACCGTCGGCGTCCTTCGTGCCGATGACGTTGAGCTCGCTGAACGTGCCCATCACACCGGAGGCATAGCTCTTGCCGGCCACCATCGGATGACCGTCGCCGTTCTTGAGCGCGATCTTCGCACCGTTGACGTCAACCTTCCAAATGCCGTTGTTCGTCGGCACCATCGTGTTGGACTGCAACGTGAACTGATAGTTGTTGCCGGAGAAGAAAGCGTCGTTGTAAAGGTGCTCGTGACGCGCCGTGGCCTTGCTGACCATGTGGTAGTAGCCCGGCGTCACGTCCTTCGATTCGGGGATTTCAACCTTCTTGCCGTTGAGGAAGTCCTCGAGGCGGTTGACCTTGTCGGCGCATTCCTCACCAGCGACGGCGTAGCTCTTGCACGCGTCGAGAAGAGTGTTGAAGGTCTTCATCTTCTCCGCGTCATCCTTGTATTCTTCCTTGAGAATCTGAATCTTCTCATATTGGTGGATGCCTTCCACGAGGCGCTCGAACCTGACGCTCGAACGGTTGCCGGGGTAGTAGCTGTACGTGTCACCGCTGCCGAACTTGCGGAAACGACTGTCGGGCAGGGGATGTTCGTCCCAGTTGATCCACGCCCAGTGGAGGTAGCCGTCCAAATCGTTGGCCGCCGCATGAAGCGGAAGGTAAGCGGCTTCGGCGGGGAAGGAGTTCGTGTAGATGTTGGGCTCGGCGTCGGCGCAGGACGTGTAGATGGTCGTCAGTCGGCCATTGTCCTTGCGTGACTTGAACTGCCTGGCGGACATGGCCTGCCCCTG
>R23__coassemble_172_pt1 | contig 47765 bp, 37 predicted proteins | sample R23__metabat2_high_PE_035 | metagenome-assembled genome bin R23
ACATGGGTGGCACAGAATTTCAGTATCCTGACCTCAGTTGGAAGGAACCGACCGGCATAATGGCCAATCTTGTAGCAAATAGTGGCGACAACATGGGCCAACTGACTACTTTAGATTATTATGTTTTATAAAAAGTTGCGGAAAATAGTCTTCACCTCTTCACCATTTATCAAAAGCCATTTCAAGCGAATGCTTTGCTTCTGATAGGTGGAAAGGTTGCTTCCAAAGTCTGGAAAGCTTGCTTCCAATGGGTAGAAGGAAGGCTTCCAATGGGTGGAAGGAAACCGTTAGACAATAGGACAAATAAGATGGCTTTTTTGCTTTCTATTCTACACTCTTTTTCTTTATTTTTATTAAAAGTAAGGGGTAATGTGTTGCGGATGAAAAAAATTGATTATCTTTGCAAGAAATATAAATGTCCATCTATTTTAATACTATACTTATGTTAACAAATCAAGATCTACAGCAAATCGCCCAGAAGGGTATCACCCCTGAGCAAATTGACGTTCAACTGAAAGAGTTTGAAACAGGTTTCCCGTTCCTCCGCCTGGAGGCTGCCGCCAGCATCGGCCATGGTATCGTGGCTCCTGACGAGGCAGAGCAGAAACAGTATATCGACGCTTGGAATGCCTATAAGGCCGAGGGGCGCAAAATCGTGAAGTTCGTGCCCGCTTCGGGTGCTGCCAGCCGCATGTTCAAGGATATGTTCGGCTTCCTGAATGCCGACTATGACGTGCCTACCACCGACTTTGAGAAGAAATACTTCGACCGCATCGAGGACTTCGCTTTCTTCGGGGCATTGGACGAGAAGTGCAAGGCCAATAACGGCAAGGGCGTGAAGGAGCTGATGGCTGAGGGCAACTACAAGGCTGTGGTGGCCAACATGCTGAACAAGGAAGGCCTGAACTACGGTCAGCTGCCGAAGGGCATGCTGCTCTTCCACAAGTATCCCGAGGGTGCCCGCACGCCGATGGAGGAGCATCTCGTGGAGGGAGCGCTCTATGCTGCCAGCAACGGCGAGGCCAACGTGCACTTCACCGTGAGCCACGAGCACATCGAGTTCTTCGAGCAGAAGGTGGCTGAGAAGAAGGACATGTTCGCACAGAAGTACGGCATCAAGTACAACATCTCCTTCTCGGAGCAGAAACCCAGCACCGATACCGTGGCTGCCAATCCCGACAACACGCCGTTCCGCAACGAGGACGGTTCGCTGCTCTTCCGTCCCGGAGGCCATGGCGCGCTGATTCAGAACCTGAACGACATCGATGCCGACGTGATCTTCATCAAGAACATCGACAACGTAGTGCCCGACCGTCTGAAGCAGGACACGGTGGATTACAAGCAGATCATCGCCGGTGTGCTCGTGACGCTCCAGAAGCAGGCTTTCGCTTACCTGAAGGCGCTCAACGAAGGTCAGTACAACCACGAGAAGCTGGAGGAAATCATCCGCTTTGTGCAGCGTGACCTCTGCTGCCGCAAGGCCGACATCAAGGACCTGGAGGATGCCGAACTCGTGATCTACCTGAAGGAGAAGCTGAACCGCCCAATGCGCGTCTGCGGCGTGGTGAAGAATGTGGGTGAGCCCGGCGGTGGCCCGTTCCTCACTTACAACCAGGACGGTACCGTATCGCTCCAGATTCTGGAGAGTAGCCAGATTGACAAGAGCAACGAGGAGTACATGAAGATGTTTACCGAGGGCACTCACTTCAATCCGGTTGACCTCGTATGTGCCGTGAAGGACTATGAGGGAAAGCCTTTCGACCTGCCTAAGTATGTAGACAAGACCACAGGCTTCATCTCTTCTAAGTCGAAGAACGGCAAGGAGCTGAAGGCGCTTGAGTTGCCCGGCCTCTGGAATGGTGCGATGAGCAACTGGAACACGGTATTCGTGGAGGTTCCTCTTTCCACGTTCAACCCCGTGAAGACCGTTAACGACCTGCTTCGCGATCAGCATCAGTAATCGTCAACGTTAACCCTAACCTTAACGATGACGAAGACGATAACGAAAACGAAGACGCTAAGTTGACGTTGACGCAAACAATAAACCCCTCAGGATTGCTCTTGAGGGGTTTTGTTATTTTAGGGGAATTGTGTACTATGACAGGAAACCCAGCAGGGCACCGGCAGCCACGGCGGAGCCGATCACACCGGCCACATTGGGACCCATGGCGTGCATGAGCAGGAAGTTGTGGCGGTCGTATTCGAGGCCGAGGTTGTTGGAGATACGGGCAGCCATTGGAACGGCGCTCACACCGGCATTACCAATGAGCGGATTGATCTTCTTGTCGCGGGGCAGGAAGATGTTCATCAGTTTCACGAAACATACACCACTCATGGTGGCCACGATGAAGGCAAGGGCGCCGATGGCGAAGATGAAGATGGTGTTCATGGTCAGGAACTCTGATGCCTGTGTGGAGCAGCCCACGGTCAGACCCAGTAGCATCACCACAATATCGTTGAGCGCGCTACCGGCAGTCTTGGCCAGACGGGTGGTCTTGCCCGATTCCTTCAGAAGGTTGCCGAAGAAGAGCATTCCCAGCAAGGGAAGGCCTGAGGGCACGATAAAGGTGGTGAGCAGCAGGCCGATGATGGGGAAGAGGATGCGCTCGGTCTGTGAGACGTGGCGGGGAGCCTTCATCTTGATGACGCGCTCCTTCTTTGTGGTGAGCAGGCGCATGATGATGGGCTGGATAACGGGCACGAGGGCCATGTAGCTGTAGGCACAGACAGCAATGGCTCCCATCAGGTTGGGCGCGGTCTTCGAGGAAAGGAAGATAGCCGTGGGGCCGTCGGCACCGCCGATGATGGCGATACCTGCTGCTTGGTTGGGTTCAAAGCCGATAGCCAGGGCGAACATGTATGCACCGAAGATACCGAACTGGGCGGCTGCTCCGATGAGTATCAGCTTGGGATTGGCGATGAGGGCGGAGAAGTCGGTCATGGCGCCGATTCCCAGGAAGACGAGTGGGGGATACCATCCCTGTCTTACACCCTGGTAGAAGATGTTCAGGACCGAGTTGTCTTCGTAGAGGCCGATTTCAAGTCCGGCATCGGCACGGAAAGGGATGTTGCCGAGGATGATGCCCAGTCCGATGGGGACGAGCAGCAGCGGCTCAAAGTCTTTCTTGATGGCGAGCCAGATGAAGAAGGCTCCCACAGCAATCATAATGAGGTTGGGTATCGTGGCATTGGAGAAGCCCGTGTACGTCAGGAACTCATTGAAGTTGGCTATGATGAATTCAGTAAACGACATTGTTTTTTACCTTTTTACTATTTTACTTTTTTGCCTTTATCCGATGGTGACCAGCGTGGTACCTTCCATCACAGAGTCGCCCACCTTTACGAGGACTGAAGTCACGGTGCCGTCGTTCTCGGCCTCAATGTTGTTCTGCATCTTCATGGCTTCGAGGATGACAACGGTGTCGCCGGCATGAACTGCCTGTCCTACACTGACCTTGATGTCGGTGATGGTGCCAGGCAGCGGAGCTACCACTTTTGCTCCTGCACCGGGAGTGGCGGCTGGTGCGGCTGCCTGGGCAGCTGCAGCGGCGACAGGTGCGGCTGCTGGTTTCTGGGGCTTCGGGGCTTCCACCTTCTTCACTTTCGGAGCGGCCTTGATGGGCTGCTTCATTTCCACTTCGAATGGGATACCATTCACGCTGACTTTCGCGATGTTGCCGTCTACGTCTTCAATCTCTACTTCGTAGTCAACACCCTGTACTGTATATTCGTATTTCATGTTATTCTTTTATTATGTTTACCTTTTTACTTTTTTACCTTTCAAATGCCGTTATTCCACATTGAATGACGGGGCTTGATGGTGATGATGCCGCTTTCCACGTCGTGCACATCGTCCTGATACTGTTTCAGGGCCATGGCTATCACGGCCATGTAGATTTCGCGGTCAATACCTTTTGTCTGGATGCCGTCTTTCAGCACGACGGTCGTCTTGTGGGCCACCTCTGCGGCTATCTCCGTGGTCTTGGCCACAGCCTTGACAGGCTGTACGGAGGCTGCAACTTCGGCTGCCTTCTTCAGGCTGCGCTGGTGAACGATGATCATGCCGAAGATACGGAAGAAGACGTAGAGCAGGGCCAGACAGAAGAACACGATTCCCATGGAGAGCACGGTGATGCCGAATCCGTGGGGATCGTCGCGCTTCAGGCGGGAGATTTTGCTCTCGTTGATCTCAATATAGTTGCCGGTTCCTGGGGTGACGGCCTCGGCGGGCTTGGTGTCCCATTGCTGGAAACCGTCCTTGATGCGGGCATACGACTTGTCGGTAGCCAATGCAGGCACGCTCACGGAGTCGATGAGGTCGATGCCGTTACCATCGTAGAGGGCTACCCAAACGGGTGTGCCCGGAGTAACCTTTGCATTCAGGTGAAGGAATCCCTTGGCGGGATTGGAGTTGAGGAAAAGCACCAGATGCTCCCTGGCCGACATGGCCGAACGGTCGTCGCCGTTAGGGATGGGGCTCATCATTTGGATGCGCTGAGGTGCCGTGAGTGATTTGTCGAGCACTCTGCGGTCGGTTGCGATGAACATTCCCCTCACGTTGTAGGTGGAGAAGGATGTGTTCACCAGTTCCATCCAGGGCAGATGTTGTCCGAACTCATCTTGTACACTGGCCTGGTTGTCGGTGAGCACCTCGTTGATCTTGATGTTCTTTGCTCCTTGGGCAAACATCATCGTGGAGGTTCCCAACAACAGGACTGCTAAAAGGATTTTTTTCATTATTTGAGATTGTATTATATTTTATGTATTTGCTGTTTGTCGCTTTGGTCAACCGCAGAAGAAGAGCACGATAATCTGTGCCGTCAGGATGCGCAGGAACATCGAGAGCGGATAGACGGTGGAATAGCCCACGGCTGGTGCCTCCTTCGAGCACACGGAGTTGGCATAGGCCAATGCGGGAGGATCAGTATAGGTACCGGCCAGCATACCCATGATGGTGAAATAATTGAACTTGTATCTCAGGCGGGCAATGGTGCCTACGATAAGGATCGGGATGATGGTGATGAGGAAACCGGTGAACACGAAGAGCAGACCGTCACCCTGAGCGACCGTCTCCCAGAACCCAGCTCCAGCCTTGATTCCCACCGAGGCAAGGAACAGCACCAGTCCGATTTCGCGCAGCATCATGTTGGCCGACGTGGTGGTATAGGTCACCAGATGAATCTTGTAGCCGTAGCGGCCAATCAGGATGGCAATGATGAGCGGACCGCCTGCAATACCAAGTTTCATCGGAACGGGCATTCCGGGGATGGCAATGGGCAGCGAGCCGAAGATGATACCGATGATGATACCGATGAATATCGTGGCAATGTTTGGTGCGTCCAGGCGGCGGATAGAGTTACCCATCATATTGGCCACGCGGTTTACGGCATCTTCAGGACCTACCACCATGATGCGGTCGCCCACCTGGAGTGGGAGAGAGGCAGAGGCGAAGATATCCATGCCCTGACGGGTCAGTCGGGTCACATTCACGCCATGTACCCTGGAAAGGTGAAGCTGGCCCAGCGTCTTGCCGTTCATCGAAGGACGGGTCACCAGCACGCGCTTGCTCACCAGCGGCTGATCCTGCTGCTCCCAGTCTACCTCAATCTGAGGACCGATGAAGGCGATGATGGCCTCGGCATCGGCTTCGGCACATACCACGTAGAGTTGGTCGCCTATGTGGAAGATAGTGTCGCGGTTAGGAAGGCTCACATGTCCGTCGTGCAGAATGCGCGAGCACACGAAGTCGCGGTTCAGGAAGTTGTGTACCTGCATCAGCGTCTTACCTTCCAAGTAGGCGTTTGACACCTGCACGTGCATCTTATGGGGCTTCACGTTGGCATTGTCGCCTTCAAGCCGTTCAAGATCCTCCTCTTCTTTCTCCAAACGTACACGGCAGATATAGCGCACGGCAATCGTGGCACCGATGATGCCTACCACGCCAAGCGGATAGGCACAGGCATAACCCGATGCTATCTGCGGCAGATTGCTGCTGAAAACTGTATTGAGCGCTTCGTTGGCCGCACCGAGACCAGGGGTGTTGGTCACGGCTCCGTAGAGCGTACCAACCATCATCGGCAAGTTGTGGGGATTGGTAGTGTCGAAGAAGATGTAATAGCATCCGAACATCACGAGGATATTGAGCAGGATGGCTGTGGCGGCAAGGCCGTTGAGCTTGATGCCTGCCGTGCCGAAACTTTCAAAGAAGCCAGGTCCCACCTGCAGACCGATCATGAACACGAAGAGCACGAGGCCGAAGTCCTGAATGAATGTCAGGATGTTGGTGGGTGCCGTGAACCCGATGTGACCTGCCACGATACCTGCGAAAAGCACGAAGGTAACGCCCAGTGAGATACCACCGAATTTTATCTTGCCAAGCAATACGCCGATTGCAATGACAATGGAATAAAGTAGAACGATATGTGCTACCGAATCTGTTGTTTGGAACAAATCAATAAACCAATCCATAAGATGTCTTTATACTAACGCCAAAAATCGTTGCAAAGTTACTTAATTTATTGCTCATAAAATAATTTTTGTGCAATTATTTTAAATATAGACAAGAAGTTTTTGAATTTTTCACGGTTAAAAATTTATTTTTCCCGATTTGTTTTTTTATATTCGGAAAATATGCTATATTTGCACATTATTTATGGTTGACAAAGCAAATCTTTAAACAACTTATATTTATTACAATCAAACTATGACACAACAAAAAGAGAAACTCTTCACTGAGTTTCAGGCTCCTACCCGTCAGGAGTGGCTCGACAAGATTGAGGTTGACCTGAAGGGAGCGGATTTCCAGAAACGACTGGTGTGGAGAACCAACGAGGGCTTCAACCTGCAGCCCTTCTATCGCCGTGAAGATGTGTTGAAGCTCAAGACACCCGACGCGCTGCCGGGCGAGTTCCCCTTCGTGCGTGGTAACAAGAAAGACGACAATGCCTGGTATGTACGTCAGAACATTGTGGCAAAGGACGCAGCCGAAGCCAACGCCAAGGCGCTCGACATCCTCAACAAGGGTGTTGACTCGCTGGGCTTCAGAATTCCGCGCGACCTGGTCAGCGCTGAGTTCATCGAGACCTTGCTGAAGGACATCCGCTGCGACATCGTGGAGGTGAACTTCAAGACCTGTCAGCGCCGCTCGCTCGACCTGGCTCAGATCCTCGTCGCCTACTTCGAGAAGCAGGGCTACGACAAGGAGAAGGTGGTGGGCTCCATCAACTGGGACCCCATGAAGAAGATGGTGATGAAGGGCAAGGACGTTCAGCCCATCCTTTCACTCGCCCCCCAGCTTGTTGAGATTTTCAAGGACTATCCTAACTTCCGCTGCATCAACGTGAACACCGTGGCACTCAACAATGCCGGTGCCTACATCGTGCAGGAACTCGGCTATGCGCTGGCCTGGGGTAACGAATACCTGCAGCAGCTGGTGGATGCCGGCGTGGATGTGGACCTTGCTGCCAAGAGCATCAAGTTCAACATGGGTATCTCCGAGAACTACTTCATGGAACTGGCCAAGTTCCGTGCTGCCCGTCTGCTCTGGGCACAAATTGTGAAGCAGTATGAGCCCAAGTGCGACTGCGCCTGCAAGATGGTCGTAAATGCTATTACGTCAACTTATAACCAGACTCTGTTCGACTCCTACGTGAACCTGCTTCGCTCGCAGACGGAGACGATGAGTGCTGCCCTGGGTGGCGTGCATTCCATCGTGGTCACACCGTTCGATGTCACCTATGAAGAACCCAACGACTTCTCTGAGCGCATTGCCCGCAACCAGCAGTTGCTCTGCAAGGAAGAGAGTCATTTCGACAAGGTGGTCGACCCGGGTGCCGGTTCCTATTTCATTGAGACGCTCACCGACTCTCTGGCCGTCGAGGGCTGGAAGATTTTCCTGAAGGTTGAGGAAGAGGGCGGATTCCTGGAGGCTGTCAAGAAAGGCACCGTTCAGGACGATATCAACGCCACCAACGTGAAGCGCCATGGCGATGCTGCCAAGCGCAAGGAGTTCCTTCTGGGCACCAACCAGTTCCCGAACTTTACCGAGAAGAGCGAAGGCAAGCGCCCCGTAGGCAAGGCATGCTGCTGTGCCAAAACTGCAGACAGCAAATGTGAGCCTGTCTTTAAGACCATCGAGAGCACCCGCCTGGCTGCCGACTACGAGGATCTGCGCATCCACACCGAGGAGACACGCGTACCTACAGCCTTCATGCTGACCATTGGCAATCTGGCCATGCGTCAGGCCCGTGCACAGTTCTCATGCAACTTCCTCGCCACGGCCGGATGGACCGTCAAGGACAACCTTGGCTTCAAGACCGTAGAAGAAGGTGTTGACGCAGCCCTCGAAGCTGGTGCCGATGTGATTGTGCTCTGCTCATCCGATGATGAGTATGCCGAGTATGCCATCCCCGCCTTCAAGTACCTGGATGGCCGCGCCATGTTCGTGGTGGCCGGTGCTCCTGCCTGCATGGACGACCTCAAGGCAGCAGGCATCGAGAACTTCATCCACGTGCGCTGCAACGTGCTCGAGACTATGAAAGAATATAATCAGAAACTTGGTATCTAAAGAATAGGAGGACTTGAATTATGCGTAAACAATTCAATAATGTAGACATATACGCTGGCATCAAGGCCCAAGACGGTGCCAAGTGGATTGCTGACAACAACATCGATTACAACTGGAAGACTCCAGAGCATATCGAGGTTCGTCCTGTTTATACGAAAGAAGATTTGGAAGGTATGGAACACCTCGACTTCACGGCAGGTATTCCTCCATATCTTCGTGGTCCTTATAGCATGATGTATCCTTTCCGTCCGTGGACCATCCGTCAGTATGCCGGATTCTCTACGGCTGAGGAGTCGAATGCCTTCTATCGCCGTAACCTGGCTTCTGGTCAGAAAGGTCTGTCTGTAGCATTCGACCTTCCTACACACCGTGGTTACGACCCCGATAACGCCCGTGTAGTGGGTGATGTGGGTAAGGCAGGTGTGAGTATCTGTAACGAAGAGAACATGAAGGTGCTCTTCTCGGGTATTCCATTGAACAAGATGTCGGTTTCGATGACCATGAACGGAGCCGTGCTGCCCATCCTTGCCTTCTATATCGTGGCCGGTCTGGAGCAGGGCGCCAAGCTCGAGGAGATGGCCGGAACCATTCAGAACGATATTCTGAAGGAGTTCATGGTGCGTAACACCTATATCTATCCTCCCGCATTCTCCATGAAGATTATTGCTGATATCTTCGAATACACTTCGCAGAACATGCCGAAGTTCAACTCGATTTCTATTTCGGGTTACCACATGCAGGAAGCTGGTGCTACGGCCGATATCGAGCTGGCTTACACCCTTGCCGACGGTATGGACTATCTGCGCACGGGTATCAACGCTGGTATTGATATTGATGCTTTCGCTCCTCGTCTTTCATTCTTCTGGGCTATTGGTATGAACCACTTTATGGAGATTGCCAAGATGCGTGCTGGTCGTCTGTTGTGGGCAAAGATTACCAAGAGCTTCGGCGCCAAGAACCCGAAGTCAATGGCTCTTCGTACACACTCTCAGACCTCAGGATGGTCACTCACGGAGCAAGACCCGTTCAACAATGTAGGCCGTACTTGTATTGAGGCTATGGCAGCTGTGCTGGGTCACACGCAGTCACTCCATACGAATGCTCTTGACGAGGCTATCGCTCTGCCTACCGACTTCTCTGCTCGTATTGCACGTAACACGCAGATCTACATTCAGAATGAGACTAAGGTGTGCAAGCACATCGACCCATGGGCCGGTTCTTACTATGTGGAGACCCTGACGAATGAACTCGTTCATAAGGCATGGGAGCACATTCAGGAGATTGAGAAGCTCGGCGGTATGGCCAAGGCTATTGAGACCGGTATTCCTAAGATGCGTATCGAGGAAGCTGCTGCCCGTACTCAGGCTCGTATCGACTCAGGTGTTCAGACCATCGTAGGTACTAACAAGTATCGTCTTGATCATGAAGATCCTATCGATATTCTTGAGGTGGACAACACAGCCGTGCGCAAGCAGCAGGAGGAGAGTCTGGCACAAGTTCGTGGCAGTCGCGACGAAGCCGCTTGTCAGGAGGCTTTGAAGAAGATTACCGAGTGCGTACGCGACTTCAAGGAAGGCCGCAAGAGCGAGAACAACCTGCTGGATTTGGCCGTCAAGGCAGCCCAGTTGCGTTGTACTCTTGGTGAGATTAGTGATGCCTGCGAGGAAATCGTAGGCCGTTATAAGGCAGTAATCAGAACTATTTCAGGCGTGTATTCATCAGAAAGCAAGAACGACTCCGACTTTGAGAAAGCTTGTGAGTTGACAGAAGAGTTTGCCAAGAAGGAAGGTCGCCGTCCGCGTATCTTCGTTGCCAAGATGGGACAGGATGGTCACGACCGTGGCGCAAAGGTAGTGGCAACGGGTTATGCCGACTGTGGCTTCGATGTGGATATGGGACCTTTGTTCCAGACTCCGGAAGAGGCTGCTCGTGAGGCCGTGGAGAACGACGTTCACATTGTGGGTGCTTCTTCGCTGGCTGCAGGTCATAAGACGTTGATTCCTCAGCTTATTCAGGAACTCCACAAACTAGGCCGTGACGATATCATGGTCATTGCAGGTGGTGTGATTCCCGCTCAGGATTACGACTTCCTTTACAAGGCTGGCGTAGCTGCCATCTTCGGTCCTGGCACTTCAGTTGCCAAGGCAGCCTGCGAGATGATGAACCTCTTGCTTGAGAAGTAATCTCAGCTGAATCATCTGTTTTTCACCCTTCGTTTATCTCATTTTCAGAGTAGGCGAAGGGTGATTTTTTTAAATGGCATTTTAACGTTGCTTCAATGGCATTTAAGCGACGTAAGAATGGCGTGGAAACAAGGCTTAAATGCCATTTAGACAAAGTCCTTTTCATTCTGGTAAATTGAATGGAGTTTCAGTAAATAAAAATAGGAGACAAACACCAATTGTTGTGTCCGTCTCCTATTAAATGTATTATCCGAAAGATTTATTTCTGTACGGGAATCTTATCCACGCGACGCTGATGACGACCGCCTTCGAAGGGAACCGTGAAGAACTTGTCCATGATGGCACGGGCCGTGTTGTTGTCGATGAAACGACCGGGCATCACGAGCACGTTGGCATCGTTGTGCTGACGAATCAGCTGGCCAATCTCGGGATCCCAGCATACACCGGCGCGAACGCCTTGGTGCTTATTAAGCGTCATGGAGATGCCCTGACCACTGCCGCAGATGGCAATGCCGGGATAGACTTCACCGCTCTCGATACCCTCGGCCAAGGCATGGCCGTAGTCGGGATAGTCCACGGAGGCGTCGCTCCATGTGCCGTAATCCTTCACGGGATAGCCTTTCTCTTCAAGATATTGCAGTACGAACTGCTTCAAAGGAAAGCCTGCATGGTCGCAGGCTACTCCTACACATTTTACGTCCATTATGCTAAAAGCTTTTTAACCTGCTCATATACATTCTGGCCAGTATAGCCAAGCTTCTCATCAAGCACCTTGTAAGGAGCTGAGAAACCAAAGCTTTCGAGACCCCATACACAACCGTCAGCGCCTACAAGACCTTCGAGCGTTACAGGCAGACCAGCGGTCATACCGAACTTCTTCTTGCCAGAAGGCAGAACGCTCTGCTGATACTCCTTCGACTGACTGCGGAAGAGACCCTCAGAAGGAACGCTTACCACGCGAACCTTAATGCCGTCGGCCTTCAGCAACTTGGCACCAGCCTCAAGGGTAGATACCTCAGAACCGCTGGCCAGCAAGATTACGTCGTAGTCCTCATCACTTCCGGCAACTACATAAGCACCCTTAGCGGCCTGATTGTAGTCGTTGCCTTCGGGAAGCATCTCAATGTTCTGACGAGAGAAGATGAGTGCAGATGGGGTAGTGGTGTTCTCCATAGCCAGACGCCAGCAAACTGTTGTTTCCTCAGCATCAGCAGGACGAAGCACGAGCATAGAATTCTTGCCGCTGTGGTTCTTCAGTTTTTCCATCAGACGAATCTGAGCTTCTTGCTCAACAGGCTCGTGGGTAGGACCATCCTCACCAACGCGGAAAGCATCGTGAGTCCAGATGAACTTCACGGGGAGTTCCATCAATGCAGCCATACGAACGGCAGGCTTCATATAGTCGGAGAATACAAAGAAGGTACCGCAAGCTGGGATAACGCCTCCGTGGAGAGCCATACCGATGCAGCAGCAAGCCATGGTGAGCTCAGCCACACCAGCCTGGAAGAAAGCACCGCTGAAGTCGCCCTTTACGAAAGCGTGGGTCTTCTTCAGGAAGCCGTCGGTCTTGTCCGAGTTAGACAGGTCGGCAGAAGCGCAGATCATGTTGGGCACCTGCTCAGCGAGTACGCCGAGAACGGTAGCACTTGCACCGCGGGTGGCAGCACCTGCTTTCTGTTCAACCTTGCTCCAGTCAACCTTGGGAGCCTCGCCCTTGAACCACTGCTCCATCTGAGCGGCCAGTTCGGGATTAGCCTTTGCCCATTCAGCCTTGGCAGCATAGCGCTGGGCACAGATTTCCTTTAGCTCAGCAGCACGCTTGGCGTACATATCCTGTACTTCAGGGAAGATCTGGAAGGGATTCTCGGGATCTGCACCGAGGTTCTTCATGGTCTGCACGAAGTTGTCGCCGCCGAGGGGAGCACCGTGAGTTGCGCAGTTGGCCTCGTAGCTTGAGCCGTCTGCCTTGCGGGCACCCTTACCCATGATACAAGCACCGATGATGAGACTTGGGCGGTTCTTTTCAGCCTGGGCATTCTTGATGGCAGCGCGGATTTCGTCAACGTTGTTACCGTTGATCTTCTGAACGTACCATCCCCAAGACTCGTACTTCTTGGCGGTATCTTCGTCCATCACGTCCTCCACCTTCGTAGAGAGCTGGATGGCGTTTGCATCGTAGAACATGATGAGGTTGCTCAGGCCAAGTGTTCCGGCAATACGTCCGGCACCCTGGGAAATCTCTTCCTCCACGCCACCGTCTGAGATGTAGGCATAGATGTTCTGGCCCATTACCTCACCGAAGCGAGCTTTCAGGAAGTTGGCAGCGATGGCAGCACCTACGGCATAGGCATGTCCCTGTCCGAGAGGACCTGAAGTGTTCTCGATGCCACGGAGCAGATTGTGCTCGGGATGTCCATGAGTGGGAGAACCCCACTGGCGGAGCTGCTGGAGCTCCTCCAAGCTGTACTTGCCGATGAGGGCGAGCTGTGCATAGAGCATGGGAGCCATGTGGCCGGGATCGAGGAAGAAACGGTCGCGTCCTTCCCAATTGGGATTCTCGGGATCGTAAACGAGGAACTCGCTGTAGAGGGTGTTGATGAAGTCAGCACCACCCATAGCGCCACCGGGGTGACCACTCTTGGCTTTCTCAACCATTGCGGCAGCAAGGATACGGATGTTATCTGCTGCGCGGTTCATAATCTTGTTGTCGTTCATATGCTTATTTAATATTTAAAACAATAATCGATTTTGCGGGAATCTTTACGGTGAGGACACCCTTCTTGGATAACTTTGCGTCCTTGAACTCAGCGGGAGCCACCTTGTTAGGATTCTGGAAGTCGTTGAAGTCGGCGGCGTTCTTGGAAGTGAGGATGCGGCCGCTGACCTTCTTCGCATTGAATCCGTCGATATTGACCTCAACGGTCTGAGCCTTGTCGAGGCTTACGTTTGTCATGGCAAATACGATGCTGCCATCCTGAGTCTTGGCGGCAGAGGCCGAGAGCATTGGGCAGGGGCGATAGCCTGCGTCCTTGGCACCTTCCTTCTCCTTGAAGTATGCCTTGCTCACCTGAATAGTCTCGGTTTCAAGGTCGAGTGGGAGATAGGTAGCCTCCTGGAACGGGGTATACATCTGGAACACGTGATAAGTCGGCGTGAGCACCATGTGGCCTGTGCCTTCCTGGTCGGTGAGAATCATCGACTGCAGCACGTTCACCACCTGTGCGATGTTGGCCATCTTCACTCGGTCGGTGTATTTATGGAAAACGTCAAGCGAGAGGGAAGCAACGAAGGCATCGCGTAGGGCGTTCTGCTGGTACAGGTGTCCGGGAATGGTGCCCGGTTCCTCATCCCACCAGGTTCCCCACTCGTCAACGAGCAGGCCGATACGTCCCTTGGGATCTTTCTCGTCCATGATGGCCTTGTGCTTCTTGATTACCTCTTCAATCTCCAGACATTTACCAAGAGCCCAGTAGTACTGGTCGTTGTCGAACTTGGTGGCAGAACCTTTTGAGCCCTCCCAACCGCTGCAAGTGTAGTAGTGGAGACTTACGCCCTGCATTCTGTCGCCAATCTTGTCCATCAGCACGGTTGTCCAGTTGTAGTCATAGTCGCTGGCACCGGATGCTATACGATAGAGGCGGTTCTTGCCTTGGTCGCGAAGATAGGTGTTGAATTTGCGGTACTCGTCGGAATAGTACTCCGGCGTCATGTTGCCACCGCAGCCCCAGGCCTCGTTGCCGATACCGAAGTATTTCACGTTCCATGCCTTCTCGCGGCCGTTCTGACGGCGAAGGCGGGCCATGGGCGTATCACCGTCGCTGGTCATATACTCCACCCACTGTGCCATTTCCTTCACTGTGCCGGAGCCGACGTTTCCGCTGATATAGGGTTCGCAGCCCAGCATCTCGCAGAGATTCAGGAACTCGTGGGTACCGAAAGAGTTGTCTTCGATGGTGCCGCCCCAGTTATTGTTGCGAAGTGAGGGACGCTGGTCTTTCGGACCGATGCCGTCCATCCAGTGGTAGTCATCGGCAAAGCAGCCGCCGGGCCAACGGAGCACGGGAATCTTCAGCGCCTTCAGGGCTTCGAACACGTCTTTGCGGTAGCCGTTGATGTTGGGAATCTTAGAGTTCTCGCCAACCCACAGTCCGCCGTAGATGCACGAGCCGAGATGTTCAGAAAACTGTCCGTAGATCTCCTTATTGATCTTTGCACCAGCCTTGTCAGCATGGATGGTAACCTTTGCCTGGTCAGCTGCCTTCGAAGGGAGCATGAATGCGGCAATCGCGAATGATATAATGAATAATTGCTTCATTTGGTTGAATGTGTTATTAATTATAATACGGATAGATAGGGGAAATCCCCTATCTGCCCGTGTTATTTCTTTGCTTCTACGGCAGCCTGCTCGATGGCAAGACCGGCCTTGTAGTTCTCGATGTATGCATTGAAGCCGGCCACGTCTTCAGCCGTGGGAGCAATCTCCACACCAGCGTCGCCAGCAAATACCTTCTCCTCGAGCCAGTCGGCCAGATTCTGCTGCTTGTCGTTGTTCACTACGAATGATGCGAGCAGGGCAATACCCCAGGCACCTCCTTCACTGGCAGTCTCCATCACCGAGATGGGGGAGTTGAGTGCAGCCGCAAGCATACGCTGGCCTACGCCCTTGGTCTTGAAGTAGCCACCGTGGCCCGTGATGCGGTCCACCTTCACGTTCTCTTCCTTCAGCAGGATGTCGTTGCCGAGCTTGAGCACACCGATGGCACCATAGAGCTGGGTGCGCATGAAGTTGGCCAGAGTGAACTTGTCGTTGGCAGAACGTACGAAGAGGGGACGTCCGTCGGAAAGTCCGGCAACTGGTTCGCCTGAAACATAGTTGTAGGCCATCAGTCCGCCGCAGTCAGCCTGTCCTTCGAGTGCCTTGTTGAAGAGCTTGGTGTAGATCTCGTTCATGTCAACCGGCATTCCCATCAGTTCCTGGTATTCCTTGAAGATGTTCACCCAGGCGTTGATGTCGGAAGTGCAGTTGTTGCAATGCACCATGGCCACGAGTGAACCGTCGGGGGTAGTCACGATGTCGATGGGCTCGTAAGGCTTGGAGAGGTCTTTCTCGAGCACAATCATTGAGAACGAACTGGTTCCGGCAGAGACATTACCCGTGCGCTGCTTCACGGCATTGGTGGCGGCCATGCCTGTGCCTGCATCACCCTCTGGGGGACAGAAGGGGATACCAGCCTTCAGATGACCGGAGATGTCGAGTTTCTTCGCACCTTCCTGAGTGAGGAAACCGGCGTTCTTGCCAGCCACGAGCACCTTGGGGAAGATGTCCATCAGCGTCCAACTGTATCCCTTAGGCTCAATGAGCTTGTTGAACTTCTCCACCATTGTGGCGTTGTAGTTCTTGGTATCGGGATCGATGGGCATCATACCCGAAGCATCGCCTACGCCAAGCACCTTCTCGCCCGTGAGCTGCCAGTGGATATAACCGGCCAGCGTGGTCTGGAACTTGATGTCGCCTACGTGCTCCTCGTTGTCGAGAATGCACTGGTAGAGATGGGAGATGCTCCAGCGGAGCGGGATGTTGTAGTTGAAGAGTTTGGAGAGTTCAGCGGCAGCCTTTCCGGTATTGGTGTTGCGCCAAGTGCGGAAGGGTACCATGATTTCGTTCTTCTCGTTGAAAGCCATATAGCCGTGCATCATGGCAGAGATGCCGATGCCGGCCAGAATCTCGAGTTCCGTATCGTATTGCTTGAGCACATCCTTGCGGAGATCGGCATAACAGTCCTGCAGACCATACCAGATGGCTTCGGTGCTATAGGTCCAGAGTCCGTCGACCAACTGGTTTTCCCAGGTGTGGCTGCCCTGAGCGATGGGCTTGTTCTCTTGGTCGATGAGGACGGCCTTGATACGGGTAGAGCCAAACTCGATACCGAGAATGGCCTTACCCTGTTGGATGGTTTCTTTTGCTGTCATAATTGTCTGTTTTCAATTACATCAACGCCTTGTTCAGCATGTGATAGATCTCGTTGTTGCGGAGCGTCTGCTTGAAGTCGAAGGTATTAGTGCTCTTGTTGATCTTGACATACTCGATGCCGAGGATTTCAGCGAAGTCTTCCCAATACTCTTCGGTGATGTCGTAAGAGAAAGCGCTGTGGTGAGTACCACCGGCTAGAATCCATGCACCTGCGCCAATCTCGAATGTGGGCTGCGGTACCCAAAGGGCAGAAGCCACGGGGAGGTTAGGCATGGGCTTCGGCTCAATGCACTCCACTTCCTGTGAAATCAGGCGGAAGCGGTTGCCGAGGTCAACAACAGTAGCCTTGATGCCGTGTCCCACCTTTGAGGTGAATACGAGGCGGGCAGTCTGCTGCTTGCGGATACCGATGCCGAGGAAGTGAACTTCCAGCTTGGGCTTGTCGACGGCAATCAGCGGACAAACCTCGAGCATGTGGCTCTGGAGGCAAGAACTGCGGTCGCCGGCGAAGTTGAGGGTGTAGTCCTCGAGGAACGAGCAACCTGTGGGCAGACCCTGCGACATTACCCATAGCGTGCGATAGAGGCAGGCTGTCTTCCAGTCACCTTCAGCACCGAAACCGATACCTTCGGCCATCAGACGCTGAGAGGCAAGACCTGGAATCTGGTCGAAGCCAACGAAGTTCGGATCGTCGATGTCTGCATCACCAAGGTCATCAAAGTTGGTGGTGAATGCGGTGGCACCTTCGTCCTTTAATACGCGGCGGAGTGCAATCTCAGCCTTGGCGGCATTCTTCACTTTCTTCCAATATACTTCCTCACCGCTCTCGTCGATCTTGATGGTGTATTCCTTCTTGTACTCCTCCACGAGGGCATCAGCCTCTGCGTCGGTCACTTTCTTGAAGTAGTCCATCAGCGAGCTTACGGGGTAGTAGTCAACATGGTAGCCCAGACGCTGCTCGAACTCTACTCGGTCACCATCGGTCACGGCCACGTTGTTCATGTTCATACCGAACATCAGGCAGCGTACTTTACGGCTGTCGGCAACACCAACGGCCACGCGAGCCCAAACGGCAATCTTCTTCTGGGCCTCTTCGTTCTTCCAGTAGCCGCAAACCACCTTGCGTGGAACGCGCATACGGGTGCAGATATGACCGAACTCAATGTCACCGTGAGCACTCTGGTTCAGGTTCATGAAGTCCATGTCCATGGTTTCCCAGGGAATTTCGGCATTATACTGAGTGTGGAAGTGGAGCAATGGCTTCTGCAAGTCCTGCAGACCCTTAATCCACATTTTTGCGGGAGAGAAAGTGTGCATCCAGGTGATGATACCCACGCACTTCTCGTCGTTGTTGGCAGCCTTCATCACGGCTTCCACTTCGTTAGAGCTGTTGGCTGTACCTTTATATACTACCTTTACGGGAATGTTTCCACTATTGTTCAGGCCATCCACCATTTCCTTGGAGTGAGCGTCTACCTGTACGACTGCGTCACCTCCATAGAGCAACTGTGCACCAGTCACCCACCAAATCTCATAGTTATCAAATGCTTTCATAATTGTTTGTTTTATATTAAATAGTTGTATTGTTTGTTTCCATACTTTAGACGCTTTCTTTCTGAAGTCTGGAAAGGTTGCTTCCAGGCTTTGGAAGCATTCCTTTTAGACTTTGGAAGCATTCCTTCCAGACTTTAGAAGCATCGCATTTAAAGCCTAATTGAATTTCGTCGGCTTATTTCTTCTTCTGTCCGTAATAGGCATTGGGGCCGTGCTTGCGGCTGAAATGCTTCTCAACGAGCAGCGGATTCATGGTTGTTCCGGGATTCACACAGAACGACACGAAGGCCATCTTGGCCACCTGCTCGGTAACTACGGCATGATAGACAGCCTGGTCGGCATCCTTGCCCCAAGAGAAAGGACCGTGGTTCTTCACCAGCACGGCAGGGGTGTGGACGGGATTGATGTTGTCGCGACGGAAACGGTCTACGATGACCACACCTGTGTTCTTCTCATATTCGGGCATCTGCTCGGCAGTCATGTCGTCGGTGCAGGGAATGCAGTCGTGGAAATAGTCGGCATGAGTGGTTCCGATGTTGGGAATGTCCTTGCCGGCTTGAGCCCATGCGGTAGCATAGGTGGAGTGGGTGTGAACCACGCCTCCGATTTCCGGGAACTCCCTATATAATATAAGGTGTGTGGGTGTGTCGCTGGAAGGATTCAGGTCGCCGTCCACCACTTTACCCGTATGGAGGTCTACGACCACCATGTCGGATGCTTTCATCTTATCGTATTCCACGCCGGAAGGCTTGATGACGACCAGCCCCTTTTCGCGGTCGATGGCCGAAACGTTTCCCCACGTGAAGATTACGAGGTTGTGCTTCACCAAATCCAAGTTGGCACGAAACACTTTTTCTTTCAGTTCTTCAAGCATATTGTTTTATCTTTATTAAGTTTTTAAGTTCAATTACAGTTTGAAACTGGGGTCTTCTTCATACATCCGCTTGTTGAAACGGTAGAGAGCAGCCCCTCGCTTGCTGGTGAGTTTGTCGATGAGTTCGGTCTTCTCTATGAAATCGATGCTCTTGATGCGCTTGCGGAAATTGCGCTTGTCAATTTCTTCGCCGAGAACAGCCTCATAGACATGCTGCAGCTGCGTGAGCGTAAACAAGTCGGGAAGCAGGTTGAAACTCAGGGGTTCCGTATTGATGCGACGGCGTAAGAGTGTAATTGCACGCTTCACCATATCGTTGTGGTCGGAATAGAGACGGGGCATCTTATTGAGTTCCACCCATTGCACACCATGCTCTTCCAACAAATGGCGGTCGTAGTCCTTCACGTTAATGAGGGCACAATAGGCCACGGAAATCACACGCTCACCCGGGTCGCGTTCCACGGCTCCGAAGGTGTGTACCTGTTTCATATAGAGGTTTCTCAGACCTGTGAGTTCAAAGAGCACTCGGTTGGCGGCTTCGTCGACACTTTCCATAGCGCCGACGAAACCTCCATAGAGTGACCATTCACCACGTCCTGGGTCCATTTGGCGTTTGCCAATAAGTAATTTCAACTTACTGTCCTCAAAACCAAAGACGATAATGTCAACGGAGACAAACGCTTTTTGTACTCCAGAATAGAATTCAGTCATTTTCTGTTCAATGAATAGTGATTACCAAAGAATTGCATAAAGCAGGAATGTGATGGCTGCGATACCGATAGTACCATAGGTGTAGCCGCGTGTTGTAGAGAACAACTTGAGGTCGATAGGCAGCGCCTTCTCGTCCTGCACCTTGTCCTTGGCATTGCTCCAGAGCCATACGGCGTTGCATCCGACGAGCACACCGAAGAAGATGAAGGCCTGGAAACCGATATCGTTCAGGTAGTCGATGAAGTTGCCGTCGGGATCCTTCACGGTGTGGGTGGAACCGATACCAACCACGATGAGGGCTACGACGATGAACAGAATACCGAGACCGCCCAGGATTTTTGCCCAGAGCATCATCTTCTTCTGGTCAGCAGCTGTGGGCTGTTCCACGCTGACGAACTTCTTGTCAAGATAGCTCACAAGGATGAAGAACGTAACGAGGATGATGAAGATGTAACCGGCACGGAACTGGAAGGCAACATCGGGGAATGCGACCTTGAAGATAACACCCATGGGGATGGTCAGGATGGCAGTCCATACGGCAGCCGTTGAACTGGCGCGCTTCCATAGCAGACCAAGGCCGAACACGGTGATGATACCCGGATAGATGAAGCCGGAATACTCCTGAATGTACTGGAAGGCCTGGTCGAGACCACCGAGCAGGGGCTTTACGGCAACGAGGGCGATAATCAGCGCTGAAACGGCTACGATACGGCCTGTGTTCACCAGTTGCTTGTCCTTGGCGTTCTTGTTGATGTACTTCTTGTAGATGTCCATCGTGAAGAGGGTAGAAGTAGAGTTGAACATCGAAGCCAGTGAAGAGATGATGGCAGCGGTGAGAGCAGCGAAGCTCAGACCCTTGATACCTCTAGGCGTGAAGTTGCGGATCAGCCAGGGATATGCATCGTCGGCCACGTTGATCTTACCGGCAAGGTTCATGTTGGCAAATGTCTCGGGGTTCTGCATGATGTAGTAGGCGCAGATACCGGGCAGCACCACGATGAACGGAATCAAAATCTTCAGGAAACCGGCGAATACGAGACCCTTTTTGGCTTCATCGACATTCTTGGCAGCCAGACCTTTCTGGATGATATACTGGTTGAAACCCCAGTAGCCCAAGTTGGTCAGCCATACACCACCTACCACGGCTGCAATACCAGGTACGTTGGCAAAGGCGGAAGTGTTGTGGCTCTCCTGAATCACAAGGTGGAAGTGAACATCCTGTGCGTGGGCACCGGTAGTGAGGTCGGTGTATACTTTCGAAAGCGCTCCCAAGGCATCGCTTCCGAAGATGGCTCCCATCTCGTCGAGGGCCACATAGGCGGTAATCAGACCACCACCCACCAGGAAGGTAACCTGCATCACGTCAGTCCAAGCCACGGAAGCCAGACCTCCATAGATGGAATAGATACCAGCCACGACGAAGAGGCCGAGGATGATCAACATGCGGATGCTGACTTCAAATCCGAAGATGCTGACGGCCAGGCCTTGGAGACCGAGAATCTGCTCAATGGCCAAAGCACCGAGCCAGGCTACGGATGTGAGGTTCACAAAGACATAGAGGAACAACCACAGGATGGAGAATGCCAGACCTACACCGTCGTTATAGCGCTCGCGGAGGAACTGCGGAATGGTGAAGATCTTTCGCTCGAGCATCACGGGGAGCAGGAACTTACCGATGACCACGAGTGTGATGGCGGCCATCACCTCATAGGCTGCAATGGCGATACCGTCGCGGAAACCTGTTCCCGACATACCGATGAATTGTTCTGCCGAAATATTGGCGGCAATCAAGGAGGCACCGACGGCCCACCAGGTTAGCGTGTTTCCGGCCAGGAAATAGTCGTTGGCACTCTTTTCCTTGCCGTCCTTGTTGCGGCTGAGGAAGAGTCCGAGGCTGATCAGAAGGATAAGGTAACAAACGAGGATGACGAAGTCAATGGTTTTAAAACCAGACGACGCTAATGCTTCAGAAATACTGTTCATTTTAGTTTTGTAGATAGATTACTAATGTTTATTTCACAACACCGAATTTGAAGATACAATGTGAGTAGTACTTCTGTCCTGGCTCCAGATAGGGTGAAGGCCAGTTCTTCTTGTTGGGAGAATCGGGATACTTTTGAGTCTCCAGGCAGATACCGGCGTGCTTCTGATAGACGATGCCTTTCTTGCCGGTGAGTGTTCCGTCAAGGAAGTTACCTGAGTAAACCTGAATGCCGGGCTCGTTGGTGTAAACCTCGAGGCGGATACCGGTGGAAGGACAGAAGAGGCTTGCTGCCAGCTGCTTGTCGTTACCCTTGCCGTTGCTGTATGAAGCCAGACACCAGTTGTGGTCGAAACCATTGGCGTTCTTGATGGGCTTGTAGTTGAAATTGTTAACTTCCTTGCCTACGGGAGTAGGCTCCATGAAGTCCATCGGAGTGCCTTTCACCCAAGCTGTGTCGCCGGTTGTCATATAGGTGTCGTCTGTAGGGGTGTAGTAGTAAGAATTCACGTGGAGTACGTGGTCCTCGATATTCTTGTTGGCATCGCCACTCAGGTTGAAGTAGCTGTGGTTGGTCATGTTGATAACGGTCTTGGCATCTGTAGTTGCGCTATAGCCGATATCGATGCTGTTGTCGTCTTTCAACTGATAGGTCACGACGGCAGTCACGTTTCCGGGGAAGTTGTTGTCGCCGTCAGGACTCTTCATGGTCAGCTGGAGTGTGCGCTCGTCGGGCTGCTGAGCCTCGTAAACCTGATATTGCCAACCTGTAGGACCTCCGTGGAGACAGTGGCCGAAGTTGTTCTGGGGAAGCTGGATTTCCTTGCCGTCAATGTTGATCTTTCCGTTTTTGATGCGGTTGGCATAGCGGCCGATGGCAGCTCCGAAATCGGAAGGAGAGTTCTCGATGTCGGCATACTGCTTGATGTTGTCAAAACCGAGTACTACATCCTGAGGATTGTTGTCCTTGTCGGGCACCACGATGGAAACGATGCGTCCACCGAAGTTGGTGATGCATACTTCCATACCGTTGGCGTTCTTCAGCGTGTAGAGTGCCACGGGCTTTTCGTTGATTACTGTGTCGAAAGCTGCAGGATTGAGTCCTGATGCGGTCAACTTTGGCTCGTTCTTTGAGCATGCAGAGAACAGAATGGCTGCCATTCCGGCTCCCAAAAGAATACTTTTAAAGTGCTTCATGTTTGATGATTGAAAGTAATAGTATTTAATTGGGTGTAAAATTACTACTTTTCTTCTTAAGTTGTTCTTTTGACACTATGTTTTTAAACATAAAACACGATTCTTGGTGTAATTTTGACACTTTTTAAACAAAAAGGAAGGAACGGAAGTAGGTTTTCCGTTCCTTCTTGTCTTCAACTAGCGATACTCACGTACCGTTTGTTATAGTTTGTTAGTCAGAAATCTTTCTTGATCCGTCGCCGATAACAACATTGTAAACCTTGGGCTCCTTGCCGTACTTGGCGAAGTATTTCTCCTTGGCTGTCTTGATGAAGTTATCATAGAGTTCATCCTTCACGAGGTTGATGGTGCAACCACCAAAGCCGCCACCCATGATACGGCTGCCGGTAACACCGCATTCCTTGGCGATGTCGTTCAGGAAGTCGAGTTCCTCGCAGCTTACCTCATAGTCCTTGGAAAGGCCTTCGTGAGTCTCGTACATCTTCTTGCCGACGGTTTCGTAGTCACCCTTTTCAAGGGCATCGCAGACGGCCAGTACACGGTCTTTTTCACCGAGTAAGAACTTGGCGCGTGTGTAATCCTCATTTCCTACTTCGTCCTTGACTTCCTCGAGCTGTTCCCAAGTGCAGTCACGGAGTGTCTCAAACTTTCCTTCCGGATGCTTGGCGGCGATATGCTTCACTACGTTCTCGCAGGAATTACGGCGGTCATTGTAGGGAGAACCAGCCAGCTCATGCTTTACGCAAGAGTTAAGCAAAACGAGCTTATAGCCTTGAGGGTCAAATGGATAGTATTCGAATTCACGGCTGCGGCAATCCAGACGCATCAGCTTTCCGGCCTGTCCGAAGACGCTGGCAAACTGGTCCATGATACCGCAATTCACACCACAGTAATTATGCTCTGTGGCCTGTCCGGCAAGCACGATGTCCCACTTGGCAACCTTGTTCTCTCCGAAGAGATCATTCAATCCGCAAGCGAAGCAGCTTTCCATAGCAGCTGAGGAAGACATACCTGCACCAAGGGGTACATCACCGGCAAAGGCAATGTTGTAGCCCTTCACGGGAACACCCAGTTTCTGCATCTCCTTGGATATACCGTAGATATAACGTGCCCAACTTGCACGGGGACCATTGGGGTCGCTCAACTTGAAGTCCACGCGGTCCTTTAAGTCAATGGCATAAGCCATGATTGTATCTTCGGTTCCATTGGGACGCATTTCTGCCATAATGCCGCAATCAACAGCTCCTGGGAATACGAAACCTCCGTTATAGTCGGTGTGCTCACCGATGAGGTTGATACGTCCGGGAGAGTGGTAGATCTTACCTGTCTTACCATCGAAATGTTTGATAAACCTGCTTCTTACGAATTCAATATCCATAATATGATTTGTTTTAAACGTTAATACTCAATTTATTTCTGAACGCCGAATTTATAAATGGTCTTCTGGGTGTATTGCTCACCGGGATTCAGCACCACGCTTGGGAAATAGGGGCGGTTGGGGGAATCGGGGAAGTGCTGGCACTCGAAGCAGATGGCTGAACGGCGTGGGAAGGTTGCTCCGTGCTGTCCTTTGTAACCTGTTGCCCAGTTGTCTGAATAAACCTGCATTCCAGGCTCTGTTGTAAATACTTCGAGGGTACGGCCGCTGTTGGGATCCAGCAGACGAGCGGCAAATGTCATCTCGCCAACTTCATGCTTGTTCAGCACAAAGCAATGGTCGTAACCTGCTCCGTTCTTGATTTGCTCGTTGTCAGCATCAATATCCTGACCTACAGCCTTCTGTGTGCGGAAATCAAATGGAGTTCCGGCCACTTTCAGAATCTCACCTGTAGGAATGGAGGTCTCATCGATGGGGAGGTAGAAATCAGCATTGATCTCGAGCAGCTGGTCGTTGATGGCCGGGGTGGGATCAGCAATTCCCTGAATGGAGAAGAAGGCGTGATGCGTAAGGTTTACGATGGTCTTCTTGTTGGTTGTTGCCTGATACTTGATCACGAGTTCGTTGTCGTCGGTGAATGTGTAGGCCACCCAGACGGTTACCTCTCCCGTAAAGTTCTCCTCCAGATAGGAGCTCGTGTATTTCAGTACGATGGCATGGTCACTCACCTGGTTTGCATCCCATACACGTGCGTGGAAGCCTGTGGGACCTCCGTGAAGGGCGTTGGGACCGTTGTTGATGGCCAGCTGGTATTCCTTGCCGTTGAGTTGGAACTTACCTTCCTTGATGCGGTTTCCAAAACGGCCGATCAGCGTGGAAAGATAAGGCTCCGGAGAATTGATGACTTCCTGGATATTGTCGTGACCTTGAATCACATTGGCTACGTTGCCGTCTTTGTCGGGAACCATAATGGCGACAATGGCGCCTCCATAGTTCGTAACAGCCACTTCATAGCCTAAGCTGTTCTTAAGAATGTATAAATCAGTATTTTTCCCGTTAATAGTTGTCTGAAAATCTTCTCTTTTCAGACCACAGAGGCTTGGTGTTTCAGTTGTGCTCATAATATCAAAGTTTTTAGTTGTTAGAACTTGTTAGGTGCAAAACTACCTAAAAATTTTGTGACGGCCAAAAGAAACGCGTGTAAAAACTAAAATGAAAAGTTAAAAATTAAAAATTCAGTTTTTCCAATAAGTCTGAAACTATGTAACTGCTGCCGCCCACAAACACGAAATCGTCTTTGTCGGCGTCCTTCAGAGCCTGCTTGTAGGCCGACTCCACATTATTATATATAGTTCCTTTCAGATGGTGCTGCTCGCCGTAGACGGCCACTTTCTCTGCCGGAATGGCTCTTTTGGTCGTGGCTTGTGTCCAATAATACACGGCATTCCCGGGTAGCATTTCCATCACGGTGTTGATGTCCTTGTCGTCAACCATGCCGAAAACGATACGCAATTGCCGGCAGGACTGTTCGGCAATCTGTCGGCTCAGGTACTCCCATCCGCCTACATTGTGGCCTGTGTCACAAATGACGAGCGGCTGCTTCTGGAGAGTCTGCCAACGCCCCATCAGTCCTGTGGATTCACAGACATTCTCCAAGCCCTTTTGGATAGCTTCCTGAGGAATCTGAAGAATCTCGGCCGCCTGTAGGATGGTATGGAGGTTCTTCCGCTGATAGGTGCCTTTCAGTTCAAAGTGGGGGAGAAGTGCCTCGAAAAGCTCCGCAATCCTGGCAGGGCACAATCCCTCTTCGGCAAAATAGATGGGAGCTTTCTTCTCAGCGGCTATTCTTTCGAAGACAGGCTTTGTCTCGGGTGTGGTTTCGCCGATTACTACGGGTATGCCTTCCTTGATGATGCCGGCTTTCTCGGCGGCTATCTTTGCCAATGTGTCACCTAAGAACTGGGTGTGGTCGAAAGAGATGTTCGTGATGACGGATACCTCCGGGGTGATGATGTTGGTACAATCCAGACGTCCGCCAAGTCCTACTTCGATGACGGCAATGTCAACCTTCTTCTCGGCGAAGTACTTGAAGGCCAGGGCGGTTGTCAGTTCAAAGAAAGAAGGGGAGAGCGGCTCAAAGAATTCACGTTCGTTCTTTACGAAGTCAATAACGTATTTCTTGCTGATACACTTGCCGTTAACCCGAATTCGTTCACGGAAATCTACAAGGTGTGGAGAAGTATAGAGACCTACCTTCAAACCCGTTGCTTGAAGCATGGCTGCCAACGTGTGGGAGCAGGAGCCCTTGCCGTTGGTACCTGCCACGTGGACAGTCTTGAACTTCCTATGGGGATGGCCGAAATGCTCATCCAGCGCCAGCGTATTGCTCAGGCCTTCCTTATATCCGGCGGTACCCACTTTCTGAAAACTGGGCACTACGCTGAACAGATAGCTGATGGTTTCCTTGTAGTTCATGTAAAAAGAACGGTTGTTTGTTAAGAGAAATAATTGCGGAATCTTTCAAAGATGCTCTTTCGCGTCTGGTTGTCACCCTTGAAATTGTCGCTCTGTTGCATCTTTTCCAACATCTCTTTTTCCTCGCGGCTGAGAGTCTTGGGCACATACACGCTGATGTTCACCACAAGGTCGCCCATTCCGCCTCCATAGCCTTTCACGGCAGGAATGCCCTTTCCACGCAGACGGAGGGTCTTTCCGGGCTGTGTTCCCGGTTCTATCTTTATTTTCACCTTCTGGCCGTCGATGGTGGGAATGTCCACTTGTCCGCCCAGGGCTGCCGTGGGGAAGTCGAGCAGCAGGTTGTAGATCACATCCTGTCCGTCGCGTACGAAGGTATCATTCTTTTCCTCCTCGATATAGACCTGGATATTGCCGTTCACGCCGTTGTGCTTTCCGGCATTACCCTTTCCGGGCACGTTGACCACCATGCCTTCGGCAACGCCTGCTGGGATGTTGATTTCAACTACTTCCTCGCCTTTCACGATACCCTCGCCATGACACTCGTGGCACTTGTTCTTAATGATGGTGCCTTCACCCTGACAGGTGGGGCAGGTGGTCTGACTCTGCATCATGCCGAAGAGACTCTGGGTGGTGCGAATCACATAGCCTTGTCCGTGACAGGTAGGACAGGTCTCCGTGCCGCTTCCTCCTTCAGCACCCGTGCCGTGGCAATGTGTGCAGGTGACATCCTTGCGTACCTTGAACTTCTTGGTGCAGCCTGTGGCTACCTCCTGAAGTGAGAGACGGACCTTCAGGCGCAAGTCACTTCCTCTGTGCTGGCGCTGGCCGCCACCACCTCCGGTAAATCCACTAAAACCGCCGAATCCGCTACGTCCGCCGAAAACATCGCCAAACATAGAGAAGATGTCGTCCATGGAGAATCCGCCTCCGCCAAATCCTCCGAATCCGCCCATCTTGGCTCCCTCGAAGCCAAACTGGTCGTAACTCTCACGTTTCTTGGGATCGTGAAGCACATCGTAGGCCTCGGCAGCCTCCTTGAATTTCTCCTCGGCTTCTTTCTGTTCCGCCTCCGATTTTCCCTGCTGGCGGTCGGGATGGTATTTGATGGCTATCTTGCGGTAAGCCTTCTTGATTTCATCTTCCGAGGCTTTCTTGTCAACACCAAGCACCTCGTAGTAGTCACGCTTCTGCGCCATTGTATTTCTTTGCTCTTCTTATTTAACTTCGCAGTTCTGAAAAATCCCTATGTCTTATTGTCCGACTGCCACTTTGGCGTGACGGATCACTTTGTCATTCAGCGTATAGCCTGTCTGCACACAATCGATGACCTTGCCCTTCTTGTCATCGCCCATGCCGGGAACCATGGCGATGGCCTCGTGCATGTCCACGTCGAAATCCTTGTCGGTGGTGTCGATGGCCTTTACGCCGAGTCCCTCCAGCACCTTGATGAACTTCTGGAAGATGAGTTCCATACCTTCGCGGATCACCTCTGGGTCGTCGGTCTTCTTGCCTTCGGCAATGGCACGCTCCATGTCGTCAAGCACGGGCAACACGGCAACCACGGTCTTTTCAGCCCCGTTGAGCAGCAGCTCGGCCTTTTCCTTGATGGTGCGCTTGCGGTAGTTGTCAAACTCGGCAGCCTTGTAGAGCATCTGCTCTTTCAGCTGGGCAATCTCTTCCTGGGCAGCCTCCAGCGGGTCTTTTTCCTCGGCTTCAGCTGCTTGCTCGGTTTCCTCAGCCTCTTCAGCCTTTTCGGTATCGGCAACTTCCTCGTTGACTATCGTTTCCTCGGAGGCCTCAGCGTTCTGCTTAGCCTCTTCCTCTCCTTCAATGTTGATTTTCTTCTCGTCCATAATCTTTTTGCGTTTTTTGTTTCTGAACAGTCCCATAACAAATTCCGTGCCAAAACTCCTTCTTAGGAATACATCTTCGCCTTCTGCTCCTTGATCTGATCGTCGTAGATATAATCGTCGTAGGTCATCAGCTTGTCGATGGTACCCTTGGGCGTCAGCTCGATGATGCGGTCGGCCACGGTATTGATGAACTCATGGTCATGAGAGGCAAACAAGATGTTGCCCTTGAACTGGATGAGATTATTGTTGAAAGCCTGAATGGACTCCAGGTCGAGGTGGTTAGTAGGCGTGTCGAGAATCAGGCAGTTGGCGTTTTTCAGTTGCATACGGGCAATCATGCATCGCATTTTCTCGCCTCCCGAGAGCACGTTCACCTTCTTTTCCACTTCCTCCTGCTTGAACAGCATGCGGCCCAGGTAGCCCTTCATCACCACTTCGTTGCCGGCTCCATATTGTGACAGCCAGTCCACGAGGTTCAGGTCGCTGTTGAAGAATTCGGTGTTGTCGAGTGGGAGATAGGCGGTTGTGATGGTTACACCCCACTTGAACGTGCCTGCATCAGCCTCACGGTTGCCGTTGATGATTTCAAACAGGGCCGTCATGGCCTTGGGGTTGTGGGAGAGGAAGACGGTCTTCTGACCTTTCTCGATGTTGAACGACACGTTGTCGAAGAGTACCGTTCCGTCGGTATCCACGGCCTTCAGACCTTCCACCTCCAGAATCTGGTTGCCCGGTTCACGCTCCATCTGGAAGATGATGCCGGGATATTTGCGGCTTGAAGGACGAATCTCTTCCACAGTCAGTTTGTCGAGCATCTTCTTGCGAGAAGTGGTCTGCTTCGATTTTGCCACATTGGCAGAGAATCGGCGGATGAACTCTTCCAGTTCCTTGCGCTTCTCCTCAGCCTTCTGGCGCTGGTTCTGAGCCTGACGGAGAGCCAGCTGTGATGACTCGTACCAGAACGAATAGTTACCGGCAAAGACGGTCACCTTTCCGAAGTCGATATCCACCGTCTGCGTACTTACGGCATCCAGGAAGTGACGGTCGTGGGAAACCACGAGTACCGTCTGCTCCAGGTTCGACAGGTATTCCTCCAGCCATTGCACGGTGTCGAGGTCAAGGTCGTTGGTAGGCTCGTCGAGCAGCAGGTTGTCGGGATGGCCGAAGAGGGCCTTGGCCAGCATTACGCGTACCTTCTCGTTGTTCGAGAGTTCCGACATCATCTTGTAGTGCTGCTCCTCCTTCACGCCTAGGTTCTGCAATAGTTGGGCAGCCTCGCTTTCTGCCTCCCATCCGTTCATCTCGGCGAAGGCCATCTCCAGTTCGGCAGCCTTGTTTCCGTCTTCCTCGGTCATTTCGGGCTTGGCATAGAGGACCTCGCGCTCCTTCATGTTCTTCCACAGGGGCTCGTGTCCTTGCAGTACCGTGTCCATCACGGAGAAGGCATCATACTTGAAGTGGTCCTGACTCAGCACGGAGAGTCGTTCGCCAGGTGCCAGTTCCACGCTTCCCTTGTTGGGTTCCAGTTCTCCGCTGATGGCTTTCAGCAGGGTTGACTTACCGGCACCATTGGCACCGATAATACCGTAGATATTGCCGTTTGTGAACTTGATGTTGACGTCTTTGTAGAGTATCCGCTTGCCAAACTGAATGGCGAGATTCGTAACTGTTATCATTTCTTACTAATACCTTATTAAATGTTTTTGGGCTGCAAAGGTACGCATTTTTTCCGATATACCCAAATAAAATCCTCCTTTACCCAGATAAAGTTTGGAGGTTCCGATATTTTTCCCTAACTTTGCAGTAGAAAAATATTAGAACCCCCTAACTATGAGTTACGCTAACAGAAACCGCTTCCATCACGACCCGACTCCCAAGCTGAATGCCGGCAACGGTATTGGTCCATTGGCCATTCTATTGGTCATCGTGCTTGCAATTTTGTATTATATTTTCACTTGATTGACGGAAGGGCATTCCCGTTTTTATTCTATCTTCATCGACTTGATGATGGCGTCCTTGTTCTTTGAGATGATGCCGTCGGGGTCTTCCATCCACATTACCGTCACCATCAGACTTTTCGTCCCTTTGGCAAGGAAGCGTGTGGCCGTATGGATAGGCTTTGGTCCCATTTGTGAATTCTCCGTAACCATCTCAAAATAAATGCCGTCGTCGGTAATTTCCTTCTTTGTGATGTTACCCTTTTCCCTGGAGGTTATCTGCTTGAAGCCTTCTTCCATGTCTTTCTTGGTAAGGGGCTTGTCAATGGTCTTTACTTCATAGTTAATGGCATCCGAGAAGCTCGGTTTTCCACCTACAGTAAGGAATCCGCTGCCTTCTTCCTTGTTAACGTTTCCGTCAAAATCTTTCATGTCTTCCATTTCGTTCGGGTAGTTGAAGCTGCAACCCATTTCCGTGAGGGTCTTCATGTTGGCGGGTACGGCTTCTGCTTCAGCCTTTTCATCTACGGCCTCGGTAGCTGTTTCTGCCTTGGCTTCTTTCTTGGTGTTACATGATGTGGCCGTGAGGATTGACATGGCAAACAACAACATGCAGAGGATTCCGAATCGGTTTGTTTTGATTTCTTTCATAATAGTATCGTTTTTGTTAGTGAATGATTTGATTCTGGGCACAAAGATAGTAAATTTTCGCATAATATTTGTATGTTTGTGACTGTTTTTTGTCGGAAATGCTTAACTTTGCATGCAAAAAGAATGGATACCAACAAGATACTTGCAAAATTGGGCATTTCCGAGCTGAATGCCATGCAACAAGAGGCGATGGATACGATTCTCCGCAGGAATGATGATGTGGTGATTCTTTCGCCTACGGGAAGTGGAAAGACACTTGCCTACCTGCTGCCGCTTATCCAGAAACTCGACGAACGTCTGGATCAGGTGCAGATGCTGGTGGTGGTGCCCGGTCGTGAGCTGGCCCTTCAGTCGCAGACGGTATTGAAGAACATGGGCTCGGGCTTGCGTTCGATGGCTCTCTATGGAGGCCGCGCCACGATGGATGAACATCGGAAGATGCGAGAGGTCCAGCCGCAGGTGGTGTTTGCCACTCCCGGAAGAATCAACGACCATCTGCTGAAGGAGAATGTGTCGCCGCTCTTCATCAAGTACGTAGTCATCGATGAGTTCGACAAATGCCTGGAAATGGGCTTCCGCGAGGAGATGAGCCTGCTGATGGGCCGTCTGCGCCATACTGAGCAGCTGGTGCTTCTCTCGGCTACGGATGCTGAGGAGATTCCCCGTTTTGTCAGGATGGGCAAGACCGTCAGGCTCGACTATCTAGTTGAGGAAGAGCAGGTTTCCGAGCGCGTATTATTATATAAGGTTGAGAGTCCCTCGAAAGACAAGCTTGAGACACTCGCCCGCCTGCTCCTCGGTTTCGGGGATGAGAGCAGCGTGGTGTTCCTGAACTATCGTGACAGCGTGGAGCGCACGGCTTCCTTCCTTCGTGAACAGGGCTTTGCCGTCAGCGTATTCCATGGAGGGATGGAGCAGAAACAGCGTGAGGATGCCCTATACCGCTTCTCCAACGGTTCGGCCAATGTGCTGGTATGTACGGACTTGGCCAGCCGCGGCCTTGACATTCCCGATATTCAGAATATCATCCACTATCATCTGCCCTTGGGCGAGGACGGCTATATCCATCGGGTGGGAAGAACGGCCCGTTGGGACAAGTCGGGCAAGACCTTCTTCATCCTGAACGACGGGGAGACGATGCCTGACTACGTGGAGGGAGACGTGGAGGATTTCCAACCTTCCGATGCCGCGGCCAAACCTGCATCTCCACGGATGGCCACGCTTTATATCGGCAAGGGCAAGAAAGACAAGGTCTCGAAGGCCGACATCGTGGGCTTCCTTTGCAAAAAGGGTGGCCTGAAGAGCGATGAAATCGGCCGAATTGACGTGAACGACCGCTATGCCTATGTGGCCGTCAGACGTGAACGGCTGAACTTCGTTTTGCGGAATGTGCAGGGCGAGAAAATCAAGGGCCTGAAGACGATTATCGAGGAAATAAGATAACTTGTCCGGGTGACAATCATCAGGAAAATGATATATATACTTGACAAACTGACACGATAATCGGAGATTAATGATAAATTGTGATAAAAAATTTGGCCATATTACGGAAAAATAGTAATTTCGCACCGTTTTTAGAAATAATTACCAATTTAAATACAAAAATCAAATGAAGAAGTACAACTTTAATGCCGGTCCCTCGATGCTTCCACGCGTGGTCATAGAGAATACGGCAAAGCAGATTTTAGACTTCAATGGCAGCGGCCTTTCTCTTGCTGAGATCAGCCACCGCGCTAAGGATTTCCAACCTGTTGTTGACGAGGCTGAAGCACTCGTGAAGGAACTGCTCAACGTGCCCGATGGTTACAAGGTGCTGTTCCTCGGTGGTGGTGCCTCTCTGGAATTCTGTATGATTCCCTACAACTTCCTGATTAAGAAGGCCGCTTATCTGAACACCGGTGTTTGGGCAAAGAAGGCCATGAAGGAAGCAAAACTTTTCGGTGAGGTGGTTGAAGTGGCTTCTTCAGCTGATGCCAACTACACTTTCATCCCCAAGGGATGGACCGTTCCTGCTGATGTTGACTATCTGCACATTACTTCTAACAACACCATCTACGGTACTGAGATGCGCTACGACCTCGATGTTCCCGTGCGTCTGATTGCCGATATGTCTTCCGATATCTTCAGCCGTCCTGTTGACGTGGCCAAGTACGACGCCATCTATGCCGGTGCCCAGAAGAACATGTCGATGGCCGGTGTGACCATCATCATCGTGAAGGAAGACGCGCTGGGCAAGGCTCCCCGTGAGATTCCCACCATGCTCGACTACCGCACTCACGTTGACAAGGGTTCTATGTTCAACACACCTCCCGTGGTGCCCATTTATACTGCTTTGGAGAACCTCCGCTGGATCAAGGCTCAGGGTGGCGTAGAGGCTATGGACAAGCTGGCCCAGCAGCGTGCTGAGATCGTTTATGGTGAGATTGACCGCAACAAGCTGTTCCGTGGTACCGTTACCGCCGAGGAAGACCGTTCGCTGATGAACATCTGCTTCGTGATGGCCGACGAGTACAAGGAGCTTGAGAAGGACTTCCTCGACTTCGCTACCTCAAAGGGCATGGTCGGCGTGAAGGGCCATCGTTCGGTTGGCGGTTTCCGCGCTTCTTGCTATAACGCCCAGACCATCGAAGGCTGCCAGGCTCTCGTGACTTGCATGAAAGAATTTGAGGCTAATCATTAATAATTAACTGAACACAAAGACACGAAGAAACAAAGTCTTTTGCAAACGAAAGAAATATTCTTTGTGCCTTTGTGTCTTTGTGTTCCATTAGATAAATAAGATGAAAGTATTAGTTGCAACTGAAAAGCCGTTCGCAGCAGCTGCCGTGAATGGAATCAAAGCAGAGATTGAAGCAGCAGGCAACGAACTCGTTCTGCTGGAGAAATATACCGAGAAGGCTCAGCTTCTTGACGCCGTGAAGGATGCCGATGCACTCATCATTCGTTCCGACAAGGTGGATGCAGAGGTGCTCGATGCAGCCAAGCAGCTGAAGATCGTGGTTCGTGCAGGTGCAGGTTATGACAATATCGACCTGGCTGCCGCTACCGCCCACAACGTGGTGGCTGAGAATACTCCCGGACAGAACTCAAATGCCGTGGCTGAACTCGTGTTCGGTCTGCTCGTGTTTGGCGTGCGCAACTTCTTCAACGGCAAGGCCGGTTCCGAGCTGATGGGTAAGAAGCTGGGTATCCTCGCATTCGGTAATGTGGGCCGCAACGTGGCTCGCGTGGCCAAGGGCTTTGGAATGGACGTCTATGCCTATGATGCCTACTGCCCCGCTGAGGTTATCGAGGCTGCCGGAGTTCATGCCGTTGCCAACCAGGATGCACTCTTCGAGGAGTGCGACGTGGTTTCACTCCACATCCCCGCAACTCCCGAGACCAAGGAGAGCATCAACTACGCCCTGGTGAACAAGATGAAGAAGGGTGGTATCGTGGTGAACACAGCCCGCAAGGAGGTCATCAACGAGCCCGAGCTGCTCAAGCTGATGGCCGAGCGCGAAGATATTAAGTACATCACAGACATCAAGCCCGATGCCGATGCTGAATTCGCCAAGTTCGAGGGCCGCTATTTCTCAACTCCCAAGAAGATGGGTGCCCAGACCGCCGAGGCCAATATCAATGCCGGTATTGCCGCCGCCAAGCAGATCAACGCCTTCTTCAAGGATGGTTGCACAAAGTTCCAGGTGAACAAATAAATCTGTAAATTATATCAGACTGAAATCCGGATGGTGCCTCGTTCATCGTCCGGATTTTTTCATGCACAAAAATATCCGGAGCAACCGAATGCCCCGGATGATTTCTTCTATTGGTTACTCCCTCACTCGGAGGGGTGAGGGGAGAGGTTTTTAATAAGCGAACAACGGATAGTTGGCCATGGTCTCGTTCACCTTGGCACGAACCTTGGCAATTACCTGCTCGTTCTCGGGATCGTTGAGCACTTCCTCAATCAGCTCGGCAATCAGCACCATCAGGTCTTCCTTCGCACCACGGGTGGTGATGGCAGGAGTACCCAGACGCAGACCGCTGGTCTGGAAGGCACTACGGCTGTCGAACGGAACCATGTTCTTGTTAACCGTGATATCGGCTGCTACCAGCGCGTTCTCGGCCACCTTACCGGTCAGGTCGGGATACTTCGTGCGCAGGTCAACCAGCATAGAGTGGTTGTCGGTACCGCCGCTCACGATGTGGAAGCCACGCTTCACCAGCTCCTCGGCCAGCACCTTGGCATTCTTCTGCACCTGCTTGGCCCACTCCTTGAACTCGGGCTGCAGAGCCTCGCCGAAAGCAACAGCCTTGGCGGCAATCACGTGCTCCAGCGGACCACCCTGCTGACCTGGGAATACGGCTGAATTCAGCAGCTGAGACATCTTCTTCACGACACCCTTCGGAGTGGTGTAGCCCCAAGGATTGTCGAAGTCCTTACCCATCAGGATGATACCGCCACGTGGACCGCGGAGTGTCTTGTGGGTTGTAGAAGTCACGATGTGGGCATATTTCACGGGGTTGTCGAGCAATCCGGCAGCAATCAGACCTGCTGGGTGAGCCATGTCGATCATCAGCAGGGCACCCACCTTGTCGGCAATCTCACGCATGCGCTTGTAGTCCCATTCGCGGCTGTAGGCCGAGCCACCGCCGATAATCAGCTTCGGCTTGTGCTCCAGGGCCAGGGCTTCCATCTCATCGTAGTCCACGCGGCCCGTCTCCTTGTTCAGGTTGTAGCCAATGGGGTTGTAGAGAATACCGGAGGTGTTCACATGAGAGCCATGCGAGAGGTGACCGCCGTGGTCGAGGTTCATACCCATGAAAGTGTCGCCCGGCTTCAAGACGGCCAGCAGAACGGCAGCGTTGGCCTGTGCGCCAGAGTGAGGCTGCACGTTGGCATACTCGGCTCCGAACAGTTTGCAGACGCGGTCGATGGCCAGCTGCTCCACCTGGTCAACCACCTGGCAGCCGCCATAATAGCGATGGCCGGGGTAGCCCTCGGCATACTTGTTGGTCAGATACGAACCCATGGCTTGCATCACCTGGTCGCTCACAAAGTTCTCACTGGCAATCAGCTCCATGCCTTTCAGCTGGCGCTGATGCTCTTTCTCAATCAACTCGAAGATTTCGTTGTCTCTTTTCATGTCCTATTGGGGTTGTTTTTACACTTTTGTCTGATTGTGGGCACAAAGGTACAAAAAGTTGAGAGCAATACAAAATAAATTTATTTATTTTTTGCCGAAAGATTCATAGCGTCGTTTGAATGGGACAGGCAGCTGATTTCTTTCCGCCCATCAGAAGCCTTGCTTCTAACCATTGGAAGCAACCTTTCCGCCCATTGGAAGCAGGCTTTCCAGCCAATGGAAACCCCCTCCAAACCTCCCCGAGGGGAGGTTTGGAGGGGCGGATTTAAACTCTCCCCCTCGGGGGAGAAGGAGAGGGGTTGATATAGTATTCTCCATAATCCTTGCAGCCTTCGGGCAACTGATGATGCACGAGCGTGGGCAAGACTTTCTGCAACTGAAGGAAAAGCCGTTCGCCTGGGGCATCCTGGTCGGGGTACATGTGGAAGGAAACCCCCTCCAAACCTCCCCGAGGGGAGGCTTCCAAACTTGACAGCAGCGTCTTATCCTTTTTCGTGAGCAGCGTGGCCGACGGGATGGCTATCGCCTTGTGACCGGCTGAGAGCAGCGCCCAGCAGTCGGAGCAACCTTCGGCAATCCAGAGTTCATCGCCCGGCTTCAGCCGCTTCAAGACGGGCAGGTTATAGATGCCGCATTCCGAGCCTTGGGGAAAGCGGAAACGAGGCAGTCCACCCTTCACCAAGTTGCGGTTCTGAACGCCCACCAGTCGGCCTTCCTCATCGTAGTAAGGTATCTGCAGCCAGGGCACCCCCTGCCTGTCCTTCCAAGAAGTCAGTCTGCACCAGCGAATCACCCGCTCATCCAAATGCCGCTCCGAGAAGAGAAACCGTCGGGCTTCCTCGTTCAGAAAAGGGTGTTCGAAGAAGCGGGCATAGCGACTAACCCCCTCCAAACCTCCCCGAGGGGAGGCTTTTTGTTCTGCGCCATCAAACTCTCCCCCTCGGGGGAGTTGGAGGGGGGTCGTGGTCTGGTCGTTTTTTAGCCATTGGCACGCCTCCCTAAACCCCGCATTCTGCCGCTTCATCACCAAGTCAATCGTGCCCCCATGCGCCCCGCAGGCAAAGCATCGGAACGTGTTCCTGCGCGTGCAGAAAGACAGGCTGGCATGATGGTCATCATGGAACGGACAGAGCGCCTTGTGCCTCACGATCTGCATTCCAAGTCGCTCGGCGACCCCCTCGATGGGGAGGTCGCGGAGCTTTTGAAGTTGAGAATTATCCATCATAATCAATTATGCATTATGAATTAAGCATTAAGCATTCCCAAGGTATTCATCGGTTTTGGTGTAGAGTCCCGTCTGGGCGGAGTAGGTGATGAACTTGCGGAACACCCATTTGCGCAACTGGCTGTTGGTACCTTCGATGCTTTTTCCCAGTTCCATGCGTAGTGCTTCCAGTTGTTTCTCGTTGAAGGAGTCTGGCAGACTGTCAAGCATGTTCTTGGGTCCATGCCGATGAGCCTCACCCATCGTGTCGGCATCCTTTCCAATCAAGTCGGCAAATATCTGCATCTTCGACCAGATGTCGTGATAGACGAGCCATTCCACAAGTTCTCCCATAGGCTTGGTCCACGTCTGATTGTTGAGTGCCCAGAGGATGCAGCCTGCCTTCCAGCCCGAGACTAGCGCCCGATGCGAAATCTCGAACAGCACATCGTCGTCGGCCAGGTCGGCCATTGTGGCCATGTCCTGGGCCAGCTTATCGGTCAGGGTATTCAGGCGGCGGATGATGTAGCGGCCTTTGCAGATGTCGAGGCGCATCAGGTATTCATCCAGTTTTTGATAGAACTCATCGGAGTATTTGCCTTGGCGTGGAATTCGTCCGTCGCGGCCGGAACGCGGCTTATAGGAGAATACCATTCGGCCGAACGTTCCGTTGAAGAGTTCGTACTTGTAGAACTTGCGCGTGGCAAACGGGGTGCTTGAAATCGTCAGGTTACAACGAAGGATGGGGTTGCCGGTCACGCCGTCGGCCGTGGCACGCAGGGCTCCTGCACGCTGGCGGTCGTAGATGTTGCGAAGCATCTGACTGACCTGCTTGTGGCCTCCACACATGCGGTCTGCCATATCCACCTCAGGCATGTTGATATACTGGGTGCGGCCTCCAAACTTCTCAAGTGCCATCGCATTCTGGAGGAAGGCTGGGTTGGTCACATCCGATGGTGGAATCCAGAAGGCCACTTCCGGTCGGGCAGGCTTTTCTTTGTTGGCCCCCTTGGTCTTCACCTGCTTCTGCCATTCCACGAGTTTCTTCAGCTCAACATCGTCGTGCTGGCGGAAATCGCGACAAATGGCCTCTACAAGAAGAGACAATTGGCCCTTGTTACCCCCGCTTTCAGCCACCAGATTGGCCATCATGCCGCATGGTTCCTTCCAGCTGAGGTCAGGGTATTGGAATTCTGCGCCGCTCATGTGGGCGCCAAGTATAGGGAAAAGCATCGGGACGATGGGTTCCCGTACGTCTTTTGATACCTGCGAAAGCAGGATTTTGATACATTCTGTGCCTTTGCCAAGACTGGGCATGGCAGGCGCTATGGTTTTTGTGATGTCGTAATTCATTATTCTACAGATAATTAGGTGTTTAATTAATTGGCCGAGCGTTCCAGTTCCAGTTGTTCCAATTGTTTTTTCAAGGTTCCAAATTCTGCCATTATATATATAACTACTTAATTATTAAGTATTTATATAATATTTAGAAGAGTTGTTGTCCCTCGTTTTTTTAATTGGAACTGGAACAACTGGAACGCTTCAGCCATGGTTGTCTATTTCTATACGAGGCCCTCAAGTGACCGTATGATTTCTACGCTCACGCCCTCGGCATATTGCTCCACGCTGAACGATTCGTTCACCCTGATGGGCTTGAAGTTTAGGCGAAGGCTGCCGTCGTCGTTGCGGGTGACCGTGATGTACCGGCCTTTGAAGACGTGCGGATTGCGCTTGCCGTTGGTTGAGGGTATTGTTTCAACGAAGGTATAGTGGTCGTCCGAGTCGCGTGTCAGCACGCCTGGGTAACCTTTACCGATTTCAGAGGTACAGTCGCTGCGGAGGATTGTTTTCACATCCACGCAAAGCTCCGTGGTTCGATTCCATTCATTTAATGTTTTCATACTCATTTCAATATTATTTTTTTTGAATGCCATCTTGCACGACACGATGATATAGATAGGCGTTATTCATCTCGTGCCCGGAGCCGTGCTCAGTTTTTGACTGCTGACATCTGAAAAGAAAAACAGCAGAAACTCCGGTTTGAAATTTCTACTGCAAAGGTGCAATCCGATTGTTGGATTGGCAAATATCAAAAAATCCGATTCGCCAATCGGATAGCTGAATGCTCTCGGAAGGCTCTAAACCACGGAGAGAAAAAAATACAAAAAAAATCCGACTGACTTTTTCAGGAAAGCCAATCGGATGGTTTCAATCGGGAAACGCCTGTTTCACCCTTTATTTACATACTCTATTATCCAGTCTGCACAGGCGAGTTGCTTGCCCATGCCCATGTATTTAGCCGCCGATTCGGGCTTTATTTTCTCAAAGCCGATTGTCTTGGCCAGCTTGGTGTAGCTGCCCCGCAGCACGCCAGCATCTTTCAGCACGCCTATAATCTTGCACTTCAGCATCAGGCGCTTGTCCTTCTCGCTCCATTCGTCTGCAATCCCGTCAATCCACTCGCTCTGCCCGAGCGCCTCCACAAAGCCGGAAATCCATTTCGCGTTGTATTTGTCATCGGAGCGACATTTCACGAACCAATCCCCCATGAGCAACATCTCCAGATTCTTCATCGGGGCATAAGTGTTTTTCTCCTCCGGTTCATCCGTCTGTACTATTTGCTCGTTGCCATACTTGCCAATCAGCAGCAGGGCCGCGTAGACATCGTAAAGCTCGCGCCTCGTTATCCTCAGATAGTTCAGCGTCCTGACCAGCACCTTGCGGTCATGATAGTCGTAGAGCCTGATGTCGGGCATCTCCTTGAACCAGCCGGCCAGCCTTTCTGTTTCAGCCGGTTCCCCGTCTAATGACCGTTCGTATTGCCAGAACAGCCCCTCTTTGCCCTCGGCCTGCTTCTTCAGCATTTCCAGCTGCTGCTCAAAAATCCTCAGCTGCACATCCTCGTGACAGCTATGGAAGTCGCCCACCACCTCGCTGAGCCGGATGCGGAGCTGGTTGAGCTGCTCCTTCTCACTATCGGGCAGTTGCAGCCTGCACGCCTTTCGCAGCATTTTCAGCACATCGTCGCGCCACAGGTTGTCCTCGATGCAAAATGAAAGCCCCGAAAGCGGCATGAACTTTTCCACCTTTTCTATATAGGCCCTTACATCCTCCAGGAGCGTCGGCGACTTTTCATCCAGCGAGAACCTGACCACTTGCGGAGCAAAAGCCATCAGACTCATCTCTTCCGGCAGGAAGTTCAGGTGGACGGTTCTCTGCAGGGGAAAGACGGGCAGCTGCCGCTCCCTTTTCATGGGCGAAGCACAAGCGTCGGTCGCATCCTCAATCTCAATAAAGAAAGTCACATGCCCGTCGTTGCCCGACACCTTTGCTTCACATCGTCCATCGTCGTCAAGCAGCGGTAATACTGCCTCGCAACGGGTTTTACTGATGTATCCCACATGCCTCTCTTCCAAGAAGACCGCTATGGCATTCCGGTCGTCAGGATTGGTGCCATCCGCCAGCAAGGTCACGGGTGTGCCCACCTTCAGCGTCTTGATGAAGGCTTCAGCCAATGGGGTGCTCTCTTCTATCGTCAGTCCGTCGCCCATCCGGTATCTGACGCCTGTCACTTCATATTCTGCCATTTCCGTATTTCTGATTTGTCCCGCAAAGATACATCTATTTCTTATATTTCCCTTCAAATAATCTCAAGATTTTTGCCGTAAGTTGTTGTTTCTTACCAAAGGGGTGCCCAAAATGGACCCCCCTTTGACCGTTTATTCCTCAGACTTTGTCGGACTGTTTTATGATAAAGTCGCAAATTCTTGTCTTCTTGTTTCTTTTACGGGCAAATGTGTGGCGGTTTGAGATTTTATTCGTATCTTTGTGGCATAATTGTAAAAACCTAAAAAATAACTAGTTGGTATGATGAAAAGACAATTCATTCTGGGTGTCATGATGACAGCCGCTTTGGGCATGTCGGCCCAGAAAGCCATGAACCCGCCTGCCGGTGGAAAGGCTATTAGTGATGAACTGATCGGTATCTTCTTCGAGGATATCAGTAGTGCTGCCGATGGCGGACTCTATGCGGAACTGGTGCAGAACGGCTCGTTCGAGTTCAGTCCTGCCGAGCGTGACGGGTGGGGACCTGGAACAGCCTGGAAGGCCGTACGTCCCGGACACTCGCTGGGCTATATGTCACCTCGCATGGACAATGGGCTCAACAAGAACAATCCCACCTATATGCGCCTGCACATCGAGCGTGTGAAGGAGTATTACGACTACAAGGGCTGGAAGGGCTTCGGTCTGCAGAACGATGGCTTCGACGGCATCTCTGTAAAGGCCGGGGCCAAATATGATTTCTCTGCTTTCTTCCGCAATGTGGACAACGATACGAAAAAGGTCCGCGTAGTGCTGGCTGAGCCGCAGATGGGGTGGGGCAAGGACCCGAAACTGCTGGCCGAGGCTACCATCGACGTAAGCAGCAGGGATTGGAAGAAATACGAAGTCGTGCTGACTCCCTCGGAAGAGTCGAAAAAGGCCATGCTGCAGATTCTGGTGCTGAATCAGGGCGAGATGGATGTCGACATGGTTTCGCTGATGCCCGAGGACACCTATAAGGGTCATGGCATGCGCAAGGATCTGGCTCAGGCTTTGGCCGACCTGCATCCTAAGTTCATGCGCTTCCCCGGCGGTTGTGTGGTTCATGGAGGCGGCGACGGATTCTGGAACACCTATCGCTGGAAGACTACCGTTGGACCGAAGGAGCAGCGCCGTGGGCTGAAGAACACGTGGGGCTACCATCAGTCGATGGGACTGGGCTACTATGAGTATTTCCAGTTCTGCGAGGACCTGAACATGGAGCCGCTGCCCATTCTGCCTTGTGGCGTGAGCTGTCAGGGAACCAACGGCGGCTGGGGCATGAAAGACCAGGCTCAGGACGTGGTGCCCATGAGCGAGATGGACGAGTGGGTGAACGAGGCGCTTGACCTGATTGAGTGGGCCAACGGCGACGTGAACACGAAGTGGGGTAAGGTGCGTGCTGATGCTGGTCACCCGAAGCCTTTCGGACTGAAGTATCTGGGAATCGGCAACGAGGAAAGAATCTCGCCCGAGTTCAAAGAGCGCTTCAAGTATATGTATGAGCGCATTACGAAGGCCCATCCCGAGATTATCATCGTGGGAACGGCCGGTCCCGGCTCTCATCCCGGCAATCCTGACTATGAGAACGGATGGAAACTGGCAGACGAACTGGGAATGCCCATCATGGACGAGCACTACTATGAGCCGCGCGACTATTTCCTGAAGAGTCGCCAGTATGATAAGTATCCGCGTGACCGCAAGACGAAGGTGTATCTGGGTGAATATGCCGCCAAGGACAAGAAGCTGATCGACGCGCTGGCTGAAGGTCTCTATCTGCTGCATGTGGAGCGTAATGGCGACGTGGTGGTAATGACCAGCTATGCCCCGTTGTTTGCCCGCAAGAATGCCACGAACTGGAACCCCGACCTGATTTACTTCGACAACGAGCGCCCGTTCCTGACCTGCAGCTACTATATCCAGCAGATGTTCGGCCAGTCGAGTGGAAACTATTACTATGGCGATTGCGTGAAGATTGACGGAAAGACGGACTTGCAGGAGCAGTCGGTCATCCTGAACACCAAGACGCGCCAGCTGTTCGTGAAGCTCTGTAATGCAGGCGCCGATGCCAAGAAGGCCAGCATCGACCTGAGCCGTTTCAAGGGCATGAAGAAGGTGATGACCAAGACCGTTTTGAGCGGTCAGCCCGACGATGAGAACAACTTCAAGAAGCAGCCCATCGCTCCGAAGACCGAGACCATCAAGGCTCAGAAGAAGCTGAACCTCGACTTGGCTCCGTATTCATTCGTAATGCTTCAGGTAAGCCTGTAATATTATTAATGAAACACAAAGACACAAAGACTCAAAGATTATAGATTGTTATTAGGCTTGAAATAAAAACTTTGTACCTTTGTGTCTTTGTGTTAAGTTATATATAAAATAAAAGGTGGAACTTTAAACGAGTTCCACCTTATTTATATCTTGCTCTTTGTCGCAATAATGACATTTCAGGATGCCAGCATCTTTGTCGATGACATGGAAGATGGTCTTCATCGGCTCGTTGTTGGTAATGCACTTGGGGTTGTTGCATTTCACGATGCCCCGGAGCTCATCGGGCGTCTTCACGGTCTTCTTTTCCACCACCTCGTAGTCCTTGATAATGTTCAGCACCACGTTGGGAGCCACCACGGAAAGCTGGGATACCTCATCGTCGGAGAAGAACTTGTCCTGCACCTTGATGATGCCTTTCTTGCCCACCAGGTTGGAAGGGTAGTTGTTGCCGATGGTGACGATGGTCTTCATGTCCTGAAGTCCAAGCATGTTGGCCACCTGGAAAGTCTTGTCGGCCGGTATATGGTCAATCACGGTGCCGTTTTCGATAGCGGCTACGATTCTTTCTTTCTTGTTCATAGTCGATAACTCATTATTGAATGATAGTCTTGTCGTTCACCACTTCTTCGTATGTGATTCCCAGCACATCGCAGATGATGGCTTCGCGGGCATAGAGTCCGTTCTGGGCCTGCTGGATGTAGTAGGCGTGCGGGTCTTCGTCCACATCGTAGGCAATCTCGTTCACACGGGGTAGGGGATGCAGGATTCTCATGTTCTCCTTGCAGTTCTTCAGCATGTCGGCCTTCAGGATGTATACGTTCTTCACACGCTCGTATTCCATGAGGTCGGAGAAGCGTTCCTTCTGCACGCGCGTCATATAAATAATGTCGGCATCGGCTATCACCTTCTCGTTGAAGGCCGTATGCTCGGCGAATTTTATCCCGTTCTCCTTGCAGTAGAGCTTATACTCGTTGGGCATCGCAAGTTCCTTTGGCGCAACGAAATGGAATGTCGGGTTGAAGTGACGCATGGCCATGATGAGCGAGTGGACTGTACGGCCGTATTTCAAGTCACCCACCAGATAGATGTTCAGGTTCTCAAGCGTGCCTTGCGTCTGATAAATTGTATAGAGGTCGAGCATGCATTGTGAGGGATGCTGGTGGGCTCCGTCGCCTGCGTTGATGATGGGAATGGGGGCAATCTCGCTGGCATACTGGGCAGCTCCCTCGATATAGTGGCGCATGGCAATCACGTCGGCATAGTTGCTCACCATCAGGATGGTGTCCTTCAGCGTCTCGCCCTTGGTTCCGCTGGTCACTTTGGGGTCGGCAAAACCGATGACACGGGCGCCCAGGCGGTTGGCTGCCGTCTCAAAGCTCAGACGTGTACGGGTGGATGGTTCGAAGAAAAGAGTTGCCACTACTTTGCCTTTAAGTAGTTCACGATTAGGATGTTTTTCGAACTCCTGTGCCATCTTAATCATATAGAGAATCTTCTCTTTCGTAAGGTCGGCAATCGTTACAAAATTATGTTTTTCCATTGCTGATTGAATGAATGTTTTCAAATTCGCGTGCTAAGTTACGCATAATTTTTGGTTTAAGGTTGATAATTTCAAAGAAATGTTGTATTTTTGCATCAAAATTCTGAAAATGCGACGAAATTTCATACGTATCCTATGGGCGCTGATAGCCGTGGTGGGCATCGGCCTCATTGTTGGCTTCTTTTCCATATGGTTTGGACTGATCGGCTATATGCCTGACATCGAGGACCTGCAGAACCCCATCAGCAAGTATGCTTCCATTGTGTATTCAGCCGATGGAAAGCAGCTGGGAACCTATAATCAGAACCAGCAGAACCGTATCATGGTGGATTACGATCATCTGCCTGCCGGATTGGTGGCTGCCTTGGTGGCTACTGAGGATGAACGCTTCTATGAGCATTCGGGAATTGACTTCATCGCTTTGGGACGTGCTATCGTGAAGCGTGGCTTGATGGGGCAGGAGAGTGCCGGCGGTGGTTCTACCATTACGCAGCAGCTTGCCAAGCAGCTTTATTCAAAGACGGCAAAAACCAAGATGGAGAGACTCCTGCAGAAACCGATTGAATGGGTGATTGCCATCAAACTGGAGCGTTTCTATACCAAGGAGGAAATCGTGGCCATGTATCTAAACTACTTCGATTTCCTGCATAATGCCGTGGGTATCAAGACGGCAGCGAAAACCTATTTCAACAAGGAGCCCATCAACCTGACGCTCAATGAGTCGGCCACGTTGATTGGTCTTTGTAAGAACCCATCCTATTATAATCCCGTGCGTTATCCTGAACGCAGCCGTGAGCGCCGTAATGTGGTTCTTTCCCAGATGGTGAAGTCGGGCTATCTTTCTACGGCTGAGTACAATTCGGTCAAGAACGAGCCCCTGACGCTTAATTTCCACCGGGCTGACCACAAGGAAGGACTTGCCCCGTACTTCCGCGATTTCCTCCGTCGCTATATGATGGCCGACAAGCCCAATCGTAAGGACTATTTCGAGTGGAACATGAATCAATATGTGATTGACTCTATTTCGTGGGAAACCGATCCGCTTTATGGTTGGTGCAAGAAGAACAAGAAGCGCAACGGCCAGAACTACAACGTCTATACGGATGGTCTTCGCATCTATACTACCATCGATACACGTATGCAGAAGTATGCAGAAGAGGCTGTCTATAAGCATATTGTGTCCGACCTTCAGCCGGCATTCAACAGGGAGAACAAGTATAAGAAGAATGCACCCTATAGTTCTACGGCTACCCGCAAGACTATTGATCAGATCTTCGCCCGTACGATGAGGCAGACTGACCGGTATCGTGCCTTGAAGAAAGCGGGTGCTTCGGAGGAAGAGATACGCAAGTCGTTCAACACACCTGTGGAAATGAGTATCTTCACTTATCGAGGAGATATTGATACCGTGATGACTCCGATGGATTCCATCAAGTATTACAAGCATTTCCTTCGTGCCGGCTTTATGAGTATGGATGCGCATACCGGTGCCGTGAAAGCCTATGTGGGTGGTGTCGATTACGAGCATTTCCAATATGACATGGTTTCACTTGGACGTCGCCAGGTGGGTTCTACGGCCAAGCCTTATCTCTATGCCCTTTCTTTGGAGCATGGCTATTCTCCGTGCGACGTGGTGCCTTGCCAGCATCATAACTACGGCAATTGGTCTCCCCGTGGAAGTGCCCGTGGCATGGTTACGTTGAAATGGGGATTACAGAACTCCAACAACCTTGTTACGGCTTATCTGATGAGTCGTCTTGTGCCTAATGACTACCGTCAATGTGGCGTTGTCTATCTGGATATGCTGAACAAGTTCGGAATCAACACGCCTGGCATTTATCCTTCCCTGCCGCTCTGTTTGGGTGCTTATGAAGCCAGCGTGAAAGAGATGGTGGGTGCCTATACGGCTTTTGCCAATCATGGAATCCGAAACACGCCGATGTTCGTAACGCGTATTGAAGACAGCAACGGCGAGGTGGTGGCTAACTTCCAGCCGATGATGGGTGAGGTCATTAGTGATGACAACTCGTACAAGATGATTGACATGCTGAAGGCGGTAATTGATCATGGTACGGGCGCGCGCATGCGTAATAGATATAATATGAAGTGCGAGATGGGTGGTAAGACCGGTACTACTAATGACAACTCCGATGGATGGTTCATCGGTTTCACTCCCCGTTTGGTTAGTGGAGCTTGGGTAGGAGGTGAAGATCGTGATATCCATTTTGATAATGCAAATCTCGGCCAAGGTGCAAATGCAGCCCTCCCCATCTGGGCATACTATATGCAGAAGGTGTTCGCGGATCGTTCACTTGGATATAGCCCTGATGAAAAGTTTGATATTCCGGAGGACTTTGACCCCTGCGGCCGTAAAAATTCTGGAATGGATGTCGCCGGTATTGAAGATGTGTTTGAATGACATCAGGAATCCGTAAGATATTACTGGTAAATGTTGTCATCACAGGCATAAAAAACCGTTAATTATTCTTTATTGCGGTTCTCGTTGAGACTTTTGGTTTGATTTATGTCAAGAAACTCAAAAAAGTTCTCAATATTTCTAAAATTCCCTTCAAGATATTTGGAGGGAATTATTTTTTTGCTTACCTTTGCATCCGCTTTCGCTCCGAAACTCGGGCGTTGGCACATTAGAAAGCGATCTTTGATAAGAAATTACATAAAGAGACAGAGAAGTAGTAGTACAAGAA
>R23__coassemble_180_pt1 | contig 45511 bp, 41 predicted proteins | sample R23__metabat2_high_PE_035 | metagenome-assembled genome bin R23
CGCCCGCCGATACCTTGATGGGACGACCCGCACGGGTGGGCCTTCCCCGTGCCCGCGGTCGGCGCCCCCCGCTCCCTGCGGGGCGGGGTATAGGGGGTGGGGCTTTGCCTCCAACATCTGTTCCAAATCCTGATAGAAATACCCCGCCTCATCGGCATCGGGCAAGATAAAAAGAATGGTTTGGGGAGTGCGTCGAGTCACCGAAGCAAAGAGCACGGCTGCGGCAGAGGCCGTTAGTCCCTCCACGAAAACGCTTCTTATCGAAACATTCCCGAGTGCTTTTGCCAGGGCCGCCGACTGTGGCGAGCGGGCATAAAGGTCTATCAGTTCCTCTATTTTCAAAACAGTCCACAAAGATACGCATAAGCGAGCACAAATGCAAATAAAACTCGTTTTAATTTGCTTTTTGTCGAGCGAAAGTATCTTCGGCCGAAGGCCAGAGATACGCATAAGTAAGAGAAAAACCAAATAAAACTCAAATAATCACAACGACAAAAGCCCATTTACTCAATTAATCATAGAACATATCTGAAAATAGAAGCGGAAAAGTTTGCTGCCAAAGAAAAAAATGCCTACCTTTGCGTTCAGAAATATATTTCATCGTATGAACGCCAGCGACAGCATTGTAATCATCCCCACCTACAACGAAAAGGAGAACATCGAGAAGATTATCCGGGCCGTGTTCGGACTGGAGAAGCAGTTTCATATCTTGGTCATTGACGACGGTTCACCCGACGGCACGGCCCAGATTGTGAAGGGACTGATGGACGGGGAGTTTGGCGACAGGCTGTTTCTGCTAGAAAGGAGCGGAAAGCTGGGTTTGGGCACGGCCTATATTGCAGGATTCAAGTGGGCCCTGGAGCGCGACTATGAATACATCTTCGAGATGGATGCCGACTTCAGCCACGACCCCAACGACCTGCCGAGGCTCTACAGCGCCTGCGCCGACGAAGGCTACGACCTGTCAATCGGCTCGCGCTATATCTCGGGCGTGAATGTGGTGAACTGGCCGATGGGGCGCGTGTTGATGAGCTATTTCGCCTCGATGTATGTGCGCTTCGTGACGGGCTTCGACGTTCACGACACCACGGCCGGATTCAAGTGCTATAAGCGCCGCGTGTTGCAGACCATCGAACTGGACAAGATTCGCTTCAAAGGCTATGCCTTCCAGATAGAGATGAAATACACGGCCTACAAGATTGGCTTCAAAATCAAGGAGGTGCCCGTTATCTTCGTGAACCGTCGCGAGGGAACCAGCAAGATGAGCGGCGGCATCTTCAGCGAGGCGTTCTTCGGCGTGATGCGGCTACGCTGGGACGGATGGTTCCGAAAGTATCCGACCCCTCTCTAACTCCCCCGAGGGGGAGAACCTAAATCCCCGCTCAGAAAGCCTCCCCTCGGGGAGGTTTGGAGGGGGTCTTTTTTTATTTTGAATTATGGTTACCTTATTATATAGGATTTATCAGTTGTTTATTGCCATTCCGCTCATCATCATTGCCACGATACTGACGGCAATCACGGTGAGCGTGGGCACAGCCATCGGCAATCCGCATTTCTGGGGTTATTATCCCGGACAATGGTGGGGCGCCTTCATCTGCCGCATCCTGTTGCTGCCCGTCAAGGTGGAAGGACGCGAGAACCTGAAGGAAGGACAATCGTACGTGTTTGTGTCCAACCACCAGGGGGCTTTCGACATCTTCCTCGTTTTCGGTTTCCTGCACCGCAACTTCAAGTGGATGATGAAGTATCAGATAGGCAAGATTCCTTTCGTGGGCTATGCCTGCAGGAAGAGTCACCAGATATTCATCGACAAACGCGGGGCCAAGAAGATAAAGGCCAGCTACGACCAGGCCCGCGAGATACTGAAAGACGGCATCTCGCTGACGGTGTTTCCCGAGGGAGCCCGCTCGTTCACGGGACATATGGGCAACTTCCGCCGTGGTGCTTTTATGCTGGCCGATGAACTGCAGCTGCCCGTGGTGCCGCTGACCATCAACGGCAGCATCAACGTGATGCCCCGCACCCGCGACTGGCACTTCGCCAACTGGCATCCGCTGCGGCTGACTATCCACAAGCCCATCCCCCCAATAGGACAGGGACCTGAGAATGTGAAGCACGCGATGGACGAGAGCTACCAAACCATCATGTCTGCATTGCCCCCGGAACTACAAGGATATGAAGAAAATCCGGATCAGTAGAAGCCCTTCCCCCTACCCCTCCCCCGTAGGGAGGGGAGAATAAATAAAAAAGCACCTCGCGGTGCTTTTTGTGTGTTCTGCACTGGGTTCGAACCAGTGACCTCCGCCCTGTCAAGGCGGCGCTCTAAACCAGCTGAGCTAGCAGAACGAATCGTTTAGGGTTGCAAAGGTAAGGCAAAAGAATGACATTCCCAAACAAATAGTCAACTTTTAACAAAAAACTAACGGTTGCGGAGCGTGATAACCACAATCTCGGGAGTCACACCGAAACGGAACGGAACGAGTCCGCCCAATCCCGTGCTGACCAAAAGCGCACGTTTGTTCTCCTGATAATGACCGGCAAATTCATCGTATTTCATGCAGGCAGGAGACCATCCGAAAAGCTGAAGCTGTCCACCGTGGGTGTGTCCGCTGAGCGTGACCTGAGCCTCCGTCTTGGGCAGAATGGTGCGCCGCCAGGCTGTAGGTTCATGCTGGAGCATGACAACAAAGGCATCTTTGGGAATACCAGCCATGGTCTTCTGAAGGTCGCTTCGGGTCTGTTCTGGTTTCAGACTTTCATTTTCCATACCCGCAAAATAGATTCTTTCCCCATTCCGTTTCACGTTTACATTCTCATTGAGCAGCAGGTGCCAGCCCATTTCATGCTGTTTCTGCTTCATCTTCGCCTCATTGAGGGCTGCCGTGGCGTAGTCGGCATTCATATAGAAGGAATAGTCGTGGTTGCCAAGAACACTGAGCACACCGTCGTTCGCCTTCAACTGACTGAGAATGGGCATCACGGCATCCAGTTCATCGGGCTGCATATTCTGCAAGTCGCCCGTAAAGACAATCATATCAGGCTTCTGGGCATTGATGCTGTCAACGGCTTTCCGGAGTAGGCTCACCGGCATGCTGCCCACATGGGCATCCGTAAACTGCACGATGCGGTATCCATCAAACGACTTCGGAAGTTCCTTCGACGCAAACTCTTCCTGACGTACGGTGAACCGGCGCGGTCCGATGAAAAATCCATATAACGCGACATATAGCATCATTATAGACAGAAAGAAGCCTATCAGGTTGCCATAGTTGCGGTGGGAATGAATCATCCGGCAATAGCCAAGGCCAATGGCCGAACAAAGGGCATAGATTACTTTTGGCATGACCAATATGCACATCATTAGAAGATAGACAAGGAGTATGCTGCCATTGGTCGGTGCAAACGTCCTCAACAAAGCCATCCAGAAGGTAAAAAACATCATCACTAAAGCAGGTATCCACCAGAGGATACGCTTCGCACGGGTGAAGTCCTTATGACGACACATATAATGCCTGTAGATATAAAAATCGGGCAACAGGATGAGGAGCAGCAGTATGGGGAGAATTCTTAATATCATGGCTATGGGTGATGGGTGTTAGTTATTTTTTAGCAGGCTGTTAGCCAGGAATCGGCGCATCAGTTCTACGGGAACGCCACGGCGGTGGGCATAGTCGCGCAGTTGGTCTTCACCAATCTTTCCCAAGTCGAAATAGCGCGCCTTGGGATGGGCAAACATAAAACCGCACACAGAGGCATGGGGAGTCATCATACCACTTTCAGTGAGTCGGATACCTATCTGCTTCATATCCAACAAGTCAGATAGGATGAAGTTTACGCTGGTGTCAGGCAAAGAGGGATAGCCAATGGCAGGACGAATGCCCTGAAAGGCTTCAATATGGAGTTGCTGCATAGAGAGGTGCTCATCAGGAGCATAGCCCCAATAGCGGGTTCGCACTTCCTGATGCATTTTCTCTGCCGTGGCTTCTGCAAGACGGTCGGCAACAGTCTGCGCCATCATCTTACGATAAGGATCGCTACCGGAGAAGTCGTGTTCCAAGGCACTATCTACGGAAGTGGCAAAAACGCCCACCTCATCTTTCTTGCCAGAAGCGAGCGGACGTACGAAATCGGCCAGACAGAGACAGGGTTGCCCCTTCCGGGAAGGTTTCTGCTGACGGAGCATCGGAATACGCACTCCTCCCAGCAGAAGGTCATCGCCATCGCTATTCGCCTCAAAAATACCAAAGAGGGCATGCGCCTGATAGGTGGCGTCGAGTTCATCCAGCAATTTAGTGGCATCCTCGCGAATCTTCCTACGCTCATCAGCGCCTTTGCTGCCCACGCCCCAGGCGTAGTCAAAATAAGGCCAGTTGATATAGGGAGCCACATCGCGTACCTTATATACTATATGCCGGACTTCGTTGATCATGACATTCTGAATTGGATGGCTTCTCCACGGGCATCCGCGTCGAAACCGTCAGGACTCAACAGATGATGGCCGTTGCAGAACACATCGCGCACCTGCCACTGGTATTCATGGCCCATCATCGGACTCCACTTGCACTTACTCTGTATCACATCTTCGGTCACCCTCCAAGGCTCGCCCTTTCTCACGATGACGATATCGGCCTTATAACCGGGACGAAGATAACCTCGCTCTAAAACTTCGAACAATCGTGCAGGATTATGACACATCAGTTCAACCAACCTTTCCAAGGGGAGCACACCTTCATCAACCAATTCCAGCATTGTAACCAGCGAGAACTGAATCATCGGCATACCGGAAACGGCCTTGGCCGCCCCACCCTGCTTTTCTTCCAGCAGATGAGGAGCATGGTCGGTTCCGATGACGGAAACATGACCGTCGGTGAGTCCTTCACGCAAGGCGTAGCAGTCACGGAAGTTCTTGATGGCAGGGTTCACCTTAATCTGTGCCCCTAAACGTTCATAGTCAACCAGTGAAAAATAAAGGTGTCCCACGGTAGCCTCAGCGGTAATCATGGAAGTGAAGGGGGCAAACATCTCCAGTTCGGCAGCTGTCGTCACATGAGCCACGTGCAGACGGGCATCGTGGCGGATGGCCAGTTCAATGGCTTTCATGGTAGATGTCAGGCAGGCTTCCTCACTACGTATCAGCGGATGTGTCCAAATCCCAGGATCATCGCCGTAATGGGCCTTGAATTTCGCCATGTTGCGGTTAATAATGCCCGTATCCTCACAATGAGCCATGATAGGCAACGGAGCGGCACTGGCGAAGATGTTGTTAAGTGCCTCGTCACGGTCAACGAGCATATTGCCCGTACTGCTGCCCATAAAGAGCTTGATGCCGGGAATGCGGTGAGGGTCAAGTTTACTGAATAAGGTGTAGTTATCGTTGGTGGCACCGAAGAAGAACGAATAGTTTACGTGGCTCTTCTGGGCTCCCAATTGGAATTTATCTTCGAGGGCTTCCAGCGTGGTGGTCTGCGGCACGGTGTTGGGCATATCGAAGTAACTGGTCACACCACCATAGGCAGCAGCGCGGCTCTCACTCTCGATATCTGCCTTGTGTGTCAGTCCGGGCTCACGGAAATGAACGTGGTCGTCAATGACACCGGGCAATACAAAGCACCCAGCAGCATCGACGACGTGGTCTGAGCTGCTGGGCGTATAGTTACCTTCAATGATTTCTGCGATACGGTCATCCTTTATGACGATGGCCCCAAAGAACCTCCGTCCTTCATTGACGATGGTCGCATTGGTTATGGTTGTTATCATCTTACTAAACTGTCGATGGGTGCAGCCATCTGGTTAGGAGTAGGTGCAGCCGACATAGGCGGCAGCTGCTGGGCAGGTGGAGGAGCCACTTGGTCGGCTGTTCCGTTCATAATAGCCTCGTTCTGCTTGGCTTTTTCATAATAGTCCTTCACATAGGAGTCATTCTTGAAGTTATCGGTGGCCTTGCTCATCAGTGCCTCTATCCATGGCGTCAGTTCCGGATAGGGATTTCCAGCCGTCAGCATAAAGAAGACACCCGGGCCCAGCACATTGTCGAAGTTGTCTTCGATGAAAGTGGTCTGCAGTTCGTCTTTCTTCTTGGCAATCTCGATAGCCTCCTCGTTCAGACGGGCATTGACCACATTCTCGTCCTCGCCGTCCATGATGGCCTGACTCTGCTTGTGCCCAAGATCAACCACCTGATTATCCAACTGATTATATTCCTCAATAAACTTGAAGAGTTTCTCGTTCAGCGTCGTACCGCTGACACTCTGCTGCGTATTATCGATTCTCACGGTGATGTCGCCACTTTCAAGCACAACGGGCATCACGCTCTTATCGTCCATAAACAAGGTCGTCATCTTGGCACTATCCACTGTACCCTGGAAATGGAATTGTCCGTGAACCACCTCACAGGAGTCCACATTCTTCAGCTCGCCATTATTGTAAACCTTCAGGTAAAGCATACGTCCATCCAGCATCGAGACATTGCTCGAACCCTGGATGTTATAAGAATTGGCACACGATGTAAAGGCGGCCAAGGTTACCAGTGCATATAGTATTTTATTCATAACGATCTTGCGGTCGATTCTAAATCTGCCACAAATGTACAATGTATTATTGAGGAAAGGAAAAATTTTTATGCAATTTAAAACAAAAGCCTCAACTTTTATAGTTTTTTTGCCTCTTCAGCGAGTTCGCTGGAGATTCTATGCATGGTATAGAGTTCCAACAGGGCAGCCACGAAAAGCACCAGGACCCAATTGTTATGGACCACATACTGGGCATAATAGATCATTCCTTGCATACCGTTTTTCTGGAACAAAGGCATCAGAAAGTTGAAATTCTGTTCTAAAAGCAACAGGCCTGACACGATAAACAGGACGTCAGCCAGCGTCATGATGCGACGCAAGCGGCGGATGACCACGTTATTGCCTTCATAAGTCTGCATCATCTGCATACCGCCGAAACAGACGGCACCCAGAAGAAACAGACAGGCAGCCACCTGCTGAAAACCGAAGAAATTAAGGGCAACGCCTATCACCATCAAGGCGCCACCGGCAAGAAAAATAAGATTCTGTAGGCTATTTAGCTGTTTCATTCGTAGTCGTGGGAAGTTCGTCGCTCAGCACAAAGATATCTTCATCATCTGCTTTCATAAAATAACGTTCACGCGCAATCTTGGTAATGGCACTGGGATTCATGCGGATGTCCTTCAGCTTGGCCTGATCCTTGGCATACTGCTCATTATACATGGCTATCTGCTCCTTGAGATCACGAATCTGCATCTCCAGTTTTACGCGCTTCATAACACTGTTCTCATCAATGACACAAGTAATGAGCAGGCCAATGATGATGACCAGCCAATACTTATTGTGACTGATGAAACTCCATACAGGGTTTGAACGACTCATTCCAATCTTATTATTAACAATTTATAATGATAAAACTCGTTGCAAAGATACTATTTTTTGCAAAATAAACACTATCTTTGCACAAACTTTTTTAGAATATTATGAAAGAATATATTGTTTCGGCTCGGAAGTACCGTCCTATGACGTTCGACTCCGTGGTTGGGCAGTCTTCACTAACCACCACGCTGAAGAACGCCGTGAAAAGCGGGAAACTGGCACACGCCTATCTTTTCTGCGGCCCCCGAGGAGTTGGAAAGACCACCTGTGCCCGCATTTTTGCCAAAGCCATCAACTGTGAACATCCCACCCCTGACGGGGATGCCTGCAACGAATGTGAGAGTTGCAAGGCCTTCCAGGAACAGCGCTCCTACAATATGTTTGAACTGGATGCCGCCTCCAATAATGGTGTGGAGCAGATAAAGACGCTGATGGAGCAGACACGCATACCGCCGCAGGTAGGACGCTACAAGGTATTCATCATCGACGAGGTGCACATGCTCTCCACATCGGCCTTCAATGCCTTCCTCAAGACGCTTGAGGAACCACCGGCACACGTCATCTTCATTCTCGCCACCACGGAGAAACATAAGATTCTGCCCACCATCATCTCCCGTTGTCAGATCTATGACTTCGAGCGGATGACGGTTCCCAATATCATCAACCACCTGAAGATGGTGGCCGAACAGGAGCAGATCACCTACGAAGAGGACGCGCTCAACGTGATAGCGGAGAAAGCCGACGGTGGTATGCGCGATGCCCTCTCCATCTTCGATCAGGCTGCCTCTTTCTGTCAGGGGAACATCACCTACCAGAAAGTGATTGAGGATTTGAACGTTCTCGATTCGGAGAACTATTTCAATATCATCGACCTCTCCATTGAAAACAAGGTCAGCGACGTCATGGTATTGCTCAACAATGTCATCTCGAAGGGTTTCGACGGCGGACATCTCATCAACGGACTGGCACAACATGTACGCAACGTGCTGATGGCCAAGGACGAACAGACTCTTCCGCTGCTTGAAGTCAGCCAGCGACAAGCTGATAAATACAAGGAACAAGCCAAGAAATGTCCCGCCCGCTTCCTTTATCAGGCATTGAAACTGATGAACCAGTGCGACCAAGGTTACCGCCAAAGCAGCAACAAGCGTCTACTCGTGGAACTCACACTCATCGAGATAGCACAAATCACACAGGAAGAAGACACACCTGCCGCGGGGCGTAGCCCCAGAAGATTAAAATCCCTGTTTCAGAAACTTGTCAGGAGCGTTCAGCAACAAAAGACAGCCCAGCAGGTGGCTGCCGCTGAACCCAAGCCCTTACATACAGCAAGGGTCAGTGCCCAGCAGAATGGTTCTAAAAACCAGGATGCGGACGCACGCCCCGTTGCGCCCAAACTCAAATTGGGTAATTTGGGAATGTCGTTTGCCAGCCTCCGGAAAGGTGACGGCAAAAAACCGATTCCAGAGACAACACCCCCCGAGACTGCCGAAAACGAGCAGCAGCAATTCACTGAAGAGGAAATGATTGCACAATGGGTGGCCATGTGCCAGCGAATGCCCCAGCAGATGGCCGGCATCGCAGCACGCATGCGCAATATGCGACCGCACATCACCGAATATCCGCATATCCTTGCCGTAGTGGACAATCAGATTCTGCTCGACCAGATGAATGCCATCCGTGGCCGTATCCGCAGCACGCTGGCTTTGGCCCTCCACAACGACGATATCACCCTCGACCTGCAAATGGCTCAGGACAATGAGGTGACGAAGGTGCTCTCACGCAAAGAACTCTTCGAAGAAATAAGCACAAAAAACCCCGCAATCAGCAAACTGCGGGGCCTATTGGATCTCGAACTGGCGTAACGATATCAGATGATATTGATACCCAGACTCTTACATTCCTCCACCATTTCGTCAGGCCAGATACTTGCCTGAATCTCGCCGAGGTGTGCCTTATGGAGTAACACCATACAGAGGCGGCTCTGGCCTATACCGCCACCAATGCTCAGAGGCAGCTCGTCATTCAGCAACTTCTGATGGAAATAGAGCTGGCGGCGTTCTTCCTTACCCGTCAGCTGCAGCTGACGCAGCAGACTTTCCTTGTCCACACGGATACCCATGGAAGACAATTCTACCGAACGGCCCAAGATGGGATACCATATCAGGATGTCACCATTCAATCCCAGGAAACCGTCAGCGTTAGGTGTCGTCCAGTCGTCATAGTCGGGCGCACGTCCGTCATGCGGCTCGCCATTCGACAACTTTCCACCTATACCTATTATAAAGACGGCTCCATAAGCCTTCGCAATCAAGTCCTCACGCTCCTTGACGGTCTTGTCAGGATACATACGCAGCAATTCCTCGGCATGGATGAAATGAATCTCCTGAGGCAGGAAAGGCTTCAGCTTGCAGTAACGCTCACAAACAAGGAACTCCGTGCGCAGGATAGAAGCATAAATCCGCTCCACGATGTCCTTCAGACACTTCAGCGTACGATCTTCCTTCCGGATAACAGCCTCCCAGTCCCACTGATCCACATAGAGCGAATGCAGGTTATCCAGTTCCTCGTCAGCACGGATAGCATTCATATCGGTATAGATTCCGTAGCCAGGCTCCACATTGTATTCAGCCAGTGTCAGCCTTTTCCATTTGGCCAGCGAATGAACCACCTCGGCCTGCTGGTCTCCCAAATCCTTGATAGGAAAGGTCACCGGACGCTCCACGCCATTCAAGTCATCATTGATGCCAAGGCCTTTCAGCACGAACAGCGGAGCCGTCACACGACTCAGCCGCAGTTCTGTACTCAGGTTCTGCTGGAAGAATTCCTTAATCAGTTTAATGCCCTGCTCCGTCTGTTTCATGTTCAGTTCAGGCCGGTAATCAATGGGCAGTAGAATCTTACTCATTATATCCTATTGTTTTAATGTATCATGCTCCGGAAAAGAAGTCAAAACTTTCATTTTCGGAGTGCAAAGGTACACAATTATTATTAATATGCAAGCATTTTTCGAGAAATTTATGCAATTTGTTCGTAAAATATAATATTTCCTGTCAATATGCGCATTCAAACATTCCTAAAATATGGCATGGAATATTTGGTAGTCACAAATTAAATGTTTACCTTTGCACCGCTTATGGCCCCGTAGCTTAGCTGAATAGAGCGTCAGATTCCGGTTCTGAAGGTCTTGGGTTTGAATCCCAACGGGGTCACATACAAACGATAAAGACTTCGACGAAAACTCGTTTTCAGTTGGAGTCTTTATTGCTTTGATGTCAGACCTGCCCGTGGCAGGGCTGGGGAAAGACAAAGTCAGTCCCAACGGGATCACGTTCACCCCCTACTGCCGATGAACAGGAAGAGCATGGAGATAAGCACCAAAAGCAGGTCAACAACCTTCGATTTGAGGTTCTTCTCGTGGAAGACCATCGCACCGAACAGGAAACTGACAACTACGGAACCACGGCGCACCATAGAGACAATGGAAATCATGGCACCCTCAAGGCCGAGGGCATAGAAGTAAGCAAAGTCGGCTGCCGAGAGGAACAGCGAGATGAGGATGATGCACCAGTCCCATCGGAATGGCGTAGTCTTCTTGTGGGTGGGCCACCAGAGGAGGAAGAGCATCAGGAACATCATGAAAAACTGGTAGATATTGTACCACGACTGCACGGCGAGTTTGTCCAGTCCCACACCGCCATTTCCCGGCGATGCCATGAGAAACTTGTCATACAGCCCGGAGATAGCCCCCAACACGTTGGCGAGCACCACGAAGACGATCCATTTGTTATGCTTGAAGTCGATACCCTCCTTCTTGCTGGAGCGTGAGAGCATCCATAAGCCAATCATGGCGATGATGACACCTGTCCACTGCCACACGTTCAGCTTTTCCGAAAAGAAGGTCAAGGCACCGATGAGCACCATCACGGGGCGTGTTGCATTGATCGGTCCCACAATCGTGATGGGCAGATGCTTCAGCCCGAAATACGCCAGAAGCCAGCTGCTCAGCACGATGACGGCTTTCAGCAGGATATACCGATGCTCTGCCCAGCCATATTGGTGGGTGTAGAAGAGGCTATCCTCCGGGATGTGCCCTTGTGCCGAGAGAATGATGAACGGCAGAAAGATGAGCGATGAGAACAGCGTGTTGAGTGTCAACACAGGTATGACCGCATTCTCCCGTAATGACTTCTTCTTGAATACGTCGTAGAAGCCGAGGAGAGCGGCAGACAGGAATGCTAATATAAGCCACATGGATTATTTCTTCTTTTGGGGGTTCTGCATTGGTATTGCCTTGCAGTTTCGGCCTGCAAAAGTACAACTTATTTCAATAACCACCAAATCTTTTAACCAAAAATGGAAAACGGTCCGATAAGCTTCTATCTCCTTTTACCCAACCAAAGGCTCAATAATGGATCTGAGAGAGAATAGGATTCGAGTGCAATTATTGCATTTTCCCCAAATTACCAAAATAAAATTACCTAAAAAAAATAATTTCCGTTCACTTTACCCTCTACCTCCCCTATTTTGGGGCTTTTCTGCTTTTGCTATAAATATTCCCGGAAGTGAATGGTGATGTATTCTTGGATGTATGAAAGAAAGTTTTCCTGTTTTTGCTATCACTGCTATCACTAAAATCAGTAACCAGTTGAATTTCTGTGAGTTGCAACGCCGAATTTAGTGATAGCAGAGGTGATAGCAGTGATAGCAAAAACACCTTGACTCGAAAAAAAATCGCCCCTAAACACTCAGTTTTTCGCATACGTGCTTTTATCTCTCGCAAAACGCGCTGTTGTTTCTCGCAAAAGTGCGAACCAGTTGCAATACTCCTGCAACCCATTGGCAGTAGTACTGCACATCATCCGCAGTACTACTGCGGAGGCTTCGCAGTAATTTAACGCATCATCAGCCACCACACAATTCCTAAGAAACCTCACGCCGAGTCATAAGAGTTCACAGAGGTTTTATTTACTCTGAAAACTCTATGCACTCTGCGTGAATAATCTCAAAAAACGGGCTTTTTATCATAAAAAAACAGGATTAACCATCAACCTTTTTCAGGGTTTCGGCGTTTTGCTATCACTGCTATCACCTGTGCTATCACTAAAAATTTCTCAGCAACTTATTGCAAACCAATCATTTACTGATTTTAGTGATAGCAGTGATAGCAAAAACAGGAAAAACTTTTTCTTACGTGTATAATGTGAACGGGGAACCGACCCCTTTTCATTTCAACCTTTTTCAGGATCCTGTTCATGCGTCTATCTTTGGAGATGGTGCGAGAAGTGGAATTATCAAGAGAATTAACATGAAAATCCATCCTTTGTAGCCATTCGAATTCAGAGAATAATCCACAATGATTCCAACCACTGCCGTGAGGATATAAAAGAACTGAAAAGGAGTGTTAGGAGCCAAGACAGACTTGATAAAACCTTTTTTGTCTTTTGATATCGAAATAATTCCACTAACCAGTATGATGAGTATGCTCAACCCCATCACTGCCGAAAGCGTATAGAACATCACGTCATTGGCTTCAGTCACAGGCTGTATGGCAAAAAGCAACAGAAAAACACTAAAACAATACGGGTGTATGTTAAGCCCTGGGTTCATTCTTTCCATCATCATTAATTTTGATTTACTTATCTTCTTTTCCCTTCCTTCGAATGCGCTCCCCCACATAATCGGCAGCCAACATACCGGCACCGAGTGTCAATGCAGATCTTAAGTCTAGGAAACCCAAGAAGTAGCAGACCATTGCTATTCCGAAATATAGAATAATGCCTAAAATGAAATACTTTATTTTACGCTTGTCCATATTATATTGAAGTTTTAATAAATGCGGGACTCTGTTCACATGTTTTATTGTAATTTAAACGTTATGGGCAACGTGTGTGATACCCTAACCTCCTTGCCACGCCTTTTCGCAGGAATCCAGTCGGGCATCAGGCAAGCCACTCGTCTAGCCTCGTTTATCATTTGCCGTTTTCCTTCTTCGATTATCTGATTCTTTCTTTCGTCAGACAGTCGTTCGTACTTGGGCAGATGGAACACGTCGTTGAGTTCAGTAACCTTTGCACCAGTGACATTCACTTTGCCGTCTTTCTCAATTACGAAATCTACGACTACCTTTCCTTCCATACGAAAGCGTTCGGCAATACTCGGATACCTGAGGTTTGCACCCAGGAATTTCATCAGCACCGGAATGCCGCCTACGAATTGTGGCAGTTGATCCTCACCCTCCAGACTCGGTGCCACCAGCTGACGATTATTTTGCATTTTCTTCAACATGCCTTTCAATTTGCCGATATTCTCTGTCGCCAGTACCACTTTTCCCTCTGTATCGATAAGATACATCGTCGGTATCTTGTTCAGCCGATAGTCCTTAGCCGTGTTCGTCTCTTTCCATTCCTTTAGTTCACAAATAGTTTTCCACTGTATCGATTCTTTTTTTAAGTATTTATCCAGAGTTTCTTTATCAGTATCATAGGACACACCAATAAACTCCACCCCTTTCATGTCATAGGTAGCAAAGAGTTCTTTCATCTTAGGCATATACTCCTCGATGTTCGGGCACCATGACGCCCAGAAGTATAGCACCACACAACGGCCACGATACTTTTCAAGTGAAAGCACATTGCCCTTCTCATTCACCAGGTCAGGTGCCACAGTACCAACATCAAGTAAGCCGCCGAAATCTTGTGCCATAGAAGATAAGGCAGAGAATGCGACCATGAAGCATGTTAAGATTTTACTTTTCATCATTAGTCCAATATTTGCAGTAGAACAATTCATGTTTCCTATCAAAAATAAATCTTTCTTTATGTCGTTCAACACTTTTCATTTTTTACACTGCCTAAACAAATACTGCTAAGGCCTAAACGGATTGCAAAGATACAAGAAAGTTTTCGAACAGCCAAAGCTTCATTCATCAAAAAAAACACTAGAACCGAGTCCCCTGTTCACCAAAGCCCCGCGTGAAGGGCCGGCTTTCCATTCACAAGTACCAGCCGACAGTAGCATAAAGCATACTAAGGTTGGGAATCCCATCCGTATGAGAATCCATGTATCGGAATCCGAGGCCTATGAAGGCTTTGGGACGGCGATTTTTGCCTGCATTCTTCCAAATGACCGAAATGTCATAGGTGGTCTGTTTCCAACTGGGGTTTCCGATACTGGTTTTTACACCTGCCCGTATATCCCAAGCCATCTGTCTCTTGTCATCGCGGGCAAATGTAAAGCCTACTCCACCACCAAGAGCATTCGATTTGTAATGTGTCTTCACTTCGTCCTTTTCATAGAGTCCCCTTATCCCTTCACCTCCAGCATAAAGATAGATCCGCTCCGACAGGTTAATGCCCACATTGATTCCACCTGAGATTGGTGTAACGTGGTGGCTGGGAGTACCTGTACCTATTGACATCTCGGCAAAACATTTTTCCCAAAAGCCGCCTTTACCTTGTTCCTGTGCAACTGCCGAAAGTGACAACACACACATGCATAACATACATAATACTTTTTTCATAGCAACAATAATTTTTCTCATTGATTACAATTATAAAATTATGTGGAAAAATCCGCTTGCAAAAGTATTTAGAATATCGGAATAAATCGAAAAAATGGAGTACACTTAGTACACATGCAAAAAGCACTTTGGCTCGTAACCTACTTTAAATAAATAGGTTACGAGCCAAAGTACATTTAGTACACACCCGGTCAGGCTTTCAGCCTACGGATGTTGGAATCCAACGTCTTTGCAACCTCTTCGCGGAAAAGTTTGTGGTTGATGCTGCGTCGTATGTTGGAGACGCGCTGCTTGGTAATGTCAAGTAAGGTGGCTATCTCTGTAGGGATGAAGCGCAACTTGATAAGGATGCAGACGTTGATTTCTTTTTCTGTAAGGTGATGGTGGGACTTGGTAATTACATCATAGAAATCGGGAAGATGCTTTGACACGGTGGTATGAAGCGCTTGCCATTGCAGGTCGGTAGGCGATTGGGCACGGGCGGCTAACCGGCGGAGTTCTTTTACGATGTCTCCTTCCAGTAATGATCTTTCCAGTCCCCAATCTACAGGGTTCACCTCGTCAATCTGGTATTTGGCGAGTGCCTCTTGCAACTGCTTAATATCCTGTTGTTTCTTTTCCATAAATTGCTCACTGCTCTGCCTAAGAGCGTCAAATTCTCTTTGGGCCGTTTCATATTGTTCCAGCGTATCGGCATACTTGGCATTGATGGCTGCCATCTCTTCGCTTTTGAGTCTTTTCTGCTTCTTAATATATCTATTAATAAGGTGGGCGAAAAGTATAAATACCGCTCCAGAGAATAAAAGCAGGAATTTATAGTGATTGGCCTCGGCTGATTTTTCTGCGGCTATGCGTTGACTCTCGTTGTAGTTATAAAGGGCTTGTGTACGGGTAATCTCATCAGCGGAATGAAGAATATTGGCAGAGTCGTTGGCTTGTGTATAGAGTTCAGAGTATTTGAATACGGAGTCTACAACCCTAAGTTTGTGATAGATGCTTGTCAATCCCTTGTAACCCGCTTCAAGTTCTTCTATGTCTGAAGTATGATTTAGAATTTTACGATAGTAATAGAGTGCAGAATCCACCATATCAATTCCTTCATAATAGAGACCTTTTGTGTAATAATAAGACTCACGACCAGGAGTGATTTCTCCATTTATATCAAAGAAGCCAGAATTTGCTTCATATTGCTCCATGAGAGTTTTTGCCTGTTTAAAGTCACCCTTTTTGACATAGAAATCAGCAGCAACGCCCATTGCAGCTGCGGCATTTTCCTTTCGGTTATATCTGAGATAGAGGTCGGCTGCATGTTCGATGATAGCAAGTGCAGAATCTTTCATCCCCCAAAAATAATATGGACCTGCAGTATGCTCATAATAACTAATAGCGGCCAATGTGTCTTTGGCCTTCATGGCTGCAGCGTAGGCCTTGCGTTCAGCCTCCAATTCCAGTTGGGGGGAACGTTGTTCTTGAAAAAGTACTGCCATTTGTCCATAAACGCGGCAGAGGGTATGGAAGTCGCAATCGGCATCGGTGGTATCGGCCTGGCTGACGGCTTCCTGATAATAATGTAATGCCATGGGGGCATCTCCCCGGTCGCGGTAAACGCAGCCCAGCATATAGAGGGCTCGCATATAGCGTTGGCTACGTCCCAGGAGGGGACGATAATAGTCGGCTACCTGCTCCATGCCTTTGAGCGTATCCATGGACTGGTAGTTTCGGTTCATCTCTTCTGCACGGAGCAAAGCTTCACTCATCTCCCGCGAGCGATGGCCGCAGGAAGTAAACAAAAGGAGCACAAGAACTATATGTAATAACCGTCTAGACATTTACCTTTTCTGTTTATCGAGGGCAAAGGTACGATTAAGTGAGCACAAAAGCAAATAAAACTTGTTTTAATTTGTTCTGTCGAACGGAAGTACCTTCTTAAAAGGTACGATTAAATAAACGAAATTCCAAATTAATGAATATTCTCTTTGCTTAATCAAAATTTTGCCGTATCTTTGTAAGCGCAAAGAAAACTTTAATATATCATGAACATTACCGAACGATTTCTCAACTACGTGAAGTTTGACACCCAGTCATCGGAAGAATCCGAAAGCGTACCCAGTACTTCCAAACAACTCATCTTCGCAGAATACCTCCGCAAAGAACTGGAGAATGAAGGACTGCGCGACGTGGAAATGGATGAAATGGGATATATCTACGCCACACTTCCCGCCAATACGAAGAAGGAAGTGCCTACCATCGGCTTTATCTCTCACTATGACACCAGCCCCGACTGCTCTGGAAAGAACGTGAAGCCCCGCATCGTATCGCATTACGACGGATCTGACATTGTGCTTTCGCCTGGTATCGTATCAAGTACCAAGAAATTCCCTGAACTGCTGCAACACGTGGGAGAAGACCTGATTGTTACGGACGGTACGACCCTGCTTGGTGCCGACGACAAGGCTGGTATCGCAGAAATCGTGCAGGCCATGTGCTATCTGCGTGACCATAAGGAGATTCTTCATGGCGACATCCGCGTGGCCTTTAATCCCGACGAAGAGATTGGCATGGGCGCCCACCATTTCGACGTGGAGAAATTCGGCTGCCAATGGGCTTACACCATGGATGGCGGCGACTTGGGAGACCTTGAGTTTGAGAACTTCAATGCCGCTTCGGCCAAAGTGACTATCAAGGGTGTGAGTGTTCATCCCGGCTACGCCAAGGGCAAGATGATCAATGCCAACCGCCTTGCGGCTGAGTTTGTGGATTTGCTGCCTAAGGATGAGACTCCCGAGGAGACTGAAGGCTATCAGGGTTTCTACCACCTGCTGGGCATTGAAAGCAATATAGAACAGGCCAAACTCTCTTACATCATCCGCGACCATGACCGCGAGAAGTTTGAAGACCGCAAAGACTTCATCAAGAAACAGGCCATCCTGATGAACCAGAAATATGGCGAAGGAACTGTCTCCATCATCGTGAACGACCAATATTACAACATGAAGGAGAAGATTGACCCCAACATGCACGTCATCGACATCGTGCTCAAGGCAATGCAGGCCTGCGACGTGCCACCACGCGTGGAGCCGATACGAGGCGGAACTGACGGAGCCCAACTGTCATTCAAGGGTCTGCCCTGCCCCAATATCTTTGCGGGAGGCGTCAACTTCCACGGCCCTTATGAGTTTGTCAGCATACAGGTGATGGAGAAAGCCATGCAGGTCATCGTCAAGATATGCGAGATGACGGCAGGATATAATGACTAACACCTAACTAATTTTTCAAGACTATCCTTCTCGCCTACCACCCAGACAATGTCACCCTTACGGAACACATGATTGGGATTGGGCTGAGTAAGCATTTCCTTACCTTCTTCCAAGCCGACCACCATACAGTCGTAGTCTTCACGGATGCCACTGTCACGGAGTTTCTTACCGACAAAGGGGCTGTTGCCGGAGATGATAATCTGACGAAGACGCATCTCCCGCTTCTCCACATCGGGATCATCAGGAACGACAGCCTCATTCATCGCTGCAAAAAAGGCCGTCAACTGTTCATCGCTACCAATGGCCTGAACCCGATCGCCGGGAAAGAGGACCGTATCACCGCCAGGAATGTTAATACGCTGACGGCCGCGAAGAATGCTGCTCACATGAATGCCGAACTTATTGGCAAACTGGAGTTGGCGCAAAGAAAGGCCAGCCCATCGGGAATCTTCAGGCACTTCCACATCGGAAAGATGAATGTCTCGATCGAGCAGATGTCCTTCATAGAGGGGACGCTTGTGTCCGTGTACCTGTGCCTCGATATCGCGCGAACGAAGATTCAGGATAAACATACGTTCCAGTCCGATACTGCTACGCTTTAGTCGCCTTGAGAAGATCATAATCACTACCAGAATGAAAGCAGCGACAATCTCTACAGAATGGGCGAAGCGGAAGAGCTTGGCAAGAATATAGTAAATGAAGGTTGCAGCGAGCAGGATACGCACGATAATGGTGAACGACAACATCAGGCGGTTAGCCTGGTTAACCTTCCAAAGAGCCTTGAACTCCTCACTATGGTTCTTTTTCATCATAATGGCCCGCAGGAAAGGAGACACGGCGAGAACGGTGAGGATGCCGACCACGGTGTTGGCAACCTCTTCTGACATAATCTGCTGAACGAAGGGCAGCACAAAAGAAAACATCAGGAGCACGATAGCTATGGAAAGGATGCCATAAATCAACGTGATGCGGAAGAGTTGCATCAGCAGGCTTTTCCAGAGATTCCCGCCGGTATCGGAACCGGCATGCGTGAGCGTGAGATTGTTGAGCCGCAAGATCCACGTTCTTGGCAGATGGCGTTCCAAGTGGTTGTAGCAAGGTACCGATGCCCGGATCATGTAAGGTGTGAGGAATGTGGTAATCACCGATACTGCCACAACCACCGGATAGAGGAAATCGCCAATGACACCGAGCGAAAGGCCCAGTGACGCAATAATGAAAGAGAACTCACCAATCTGAGCCATGGAGAAGCCGCACTGCATGGCAGACTTGAGCGACTGGCCACTGATCAGGAAACCAAAGGAACCGAAAATGGCCTGACCCAAAAGAATGGTAAGAACAAGAATCACGATAGGAACGGCATACTCTATCAGGATGTTCACATCAACGAGCATACCTACGGAAACGAAGAATACGGCTCCGAAGAGATTCTTCACTGGTTCCACCAGACGCATGATCTTCTCTGCCTCAACGGTTTCAGCCAAGATACTTCCCATCACGAAGGCACCAAAGGCACTGCTAAAGCCAACCGTCGTGCTTATGACAGCCATGGCACAGCACAATCCCAACGATACTACGAGCAACACCTCATTATTCATCAATTTGCGGGTAGCACGCAGGAACCAGGGAATAGCAAAGATGCCCACCACAAACCAGAGGACAAGGAAAAATCCTATCTTCAAAACTGAACCCACCATCTGTCCACTGGCAGGATTGTTACCGGAAGCGATGGCGGCAAGCATCACCATCATCACGATAGCAAGGATATCCTCAAGAATCAGAACGCTCATCACGAGTCCTGAAAAGCGCTGCTGGCGCAAGCCGAGATCGTCAAAAGCCTTATATATAATGGTGGTTGAACTCATAGCGAGCATACCACCCAAGAAGGTGCAATCCATCGACTCCCAGCCAAAGAGATGTCCCACACCGTTGCCGAGAATCATCATCGCAAAGATAATCGTGAGCGTGGCTATGATTGGCGACACGCCCATCTTGAGAATCTTCTTGAAGGAGAAATCAAGTCCTAAGGAAAAAAGCAGGAACATCACGCCGATATCAGCCCAAGTTTGGATGTTCTCCGTGTCGGCCACAGAAGCCGTCAAGGGCATATGAGGTGAGACAAGGAATCCGGCCATTATATACCCCAACACAAGTGGTTGCTTGAGTTTCTTGAATATCAGTGTGACCACACCAGCCACCACAAGTATAAGGGCGAGGTCTTCAACGAGACTTGGAATTTCGGTCATAACCTAAATCAAATTATTTAATACCACTGTACCGCATTGGTATAACCGGAACGCTTGTCATATTTGAGAGCATCGGTAAGCGTGGCTGCATTACAACGGAAGGAGAAGTTGTAACTGGTGTATGGTGCTAACGTTACCGTACAACTCATATTGAAGCAGTGAAGATCACGCGAAAGAGAAGCCGTGGTCATCGACAATTTATGGTAATTAAAGTCGTAACCGCTTCCGAACGTGATGTTCCATCCCTCACTGATACGGATGTTTCCGCTGAAATTGAGGTTCTGCGTGAACATATAGGGATAGCGCATACGTTCCTTATTGAAGGTGCCACCGGTATTCTCTGACATCGTGATTCCATAACCAATCGTTAGAGACCATGGCAAAGAGAATGACACATAGCCGTCTTCATCCGTTTCGGCTTTACCGCCCTGGCCTTCAGCGCCATGTTTTCCTTTCTCCAGGTCTTCGTCGATATTGGTTTCCACACCAGTGTCATATTTGTCATCCAGATTCCGTTCACGTTTATCATCGTCATCATCATCCTTCTTTCCACTGAAGAATTTCCTCAGTTTCTCGGGAGTGAGCGTGTACGAAAATGTTTGAGAGGTTCCCTTGAAACGCCCGAATCGACCATAGCTATATTCGGTACGGGTACCGATATAAGGTTTACCGTTTTCATCGAGTTCGTAAGCATATGTGGCAAAGGATGCACTCATGTTGAACGTATAGCTCTTCGAGAGTTTCAGTCGGATGTGTGTGTCGAGATCGCTCCAAGGCCTAACTTTGGCTGCTAAATTATAGGACATTGATGCACCCAATTCATCAATCAGGCTAACTTTCTTCACACCCGTAGAATCCTTGTCCGACTTAATTTTCATTTCCAAGTTGTTGGAAAGGCTCAGCGAAATACTTCCGGCACGACCTGTTCCGGGAGGCGATGAAATACCCATGCCGGAATATGGTGAATAGCGTACAAGCGACACATTGCCGTTGGCATCAGTCTTCATATATGTCTGATAGATTCCATAGCGTTCCGCGCCAAAGTCCGGATGAACCGTGAAACTCACTGTCGGAGTGAGCATATGGCGGATAGCCTGCACCTTATCGCCGAAAATCTTTCGGTTGGGAATGAAGAATCCATATAGTTTGGTAGTAGTCTGAACACTAAAATTCCAGTCAAACACATTATAGAAACCTCTCACCGTATCTATTTTCTCCACCTGTCTCATGGCATCCCAAGAGCGTATAGACTTGTTCAGATACATGCGGTCGGTGAAACTGAACTGAGGGGTTACGTTCAGATAATTAAATAAGGTAAATGTGGCACTGATAGGAATTCTATGCTCCATACCGTTTTTCCAATCCTTAGTCAGGCTTGAATGCAGCAATTTGTTCTCCTTGGTACTGATAGAGTTGGAAAAACGTCCGGTATAGCTCATTGATATCTTCTCATACCATCGCTCAGAACCTGCTGCCTTTTTCCGTTTGAACGGGTAAAAACGTGCCACGGTGATGTCGAGGTCGGGCAACTTCAAGTCAATGATTGAATCATGCATGTTCTGGCTCAGGCCCACACCGCCACTAAGCGTCATGCCAAGACTGGAGAATGAGGTGGACCATGAAACCTCCGACGTGCGCAGGCTCTGTGTCATAGCCTGGGGATTATAGAGACTGTTGAGATTGTTGCGCTCAAAATTCGTAGTGGCAAAGTTAACATTCGCCGAGAAGGTAGTGAACGGATTTGCCTTGGCATCTTGCCGGTGTTGCCACTGAATCTTGAAACTCTCTTCTTCCGTGAAATCGGGCATACCCTTGTCACCATTCTTCGTATCCTGATATCGAATAAGGAAACTGCCGCTGTAGCGATAGCGTTTGCGGTAGTTGCTGGCAGCAGACAAGCCCCACGAACCCTTGGTATAGATTTCACCCAGCACTTTCAAGTCCCAAATATCACTCATGGCGAAATAATAGCCACCTTCGCGAAGATAGAATCCACGCGTACTTTCATCACCGTATGTGGGCATGATGAAGCCACTGCTGTAACTCTTTGTAAAGGGGAAGAATCCGTATGGTATGGCTATAGGAAGAGGGACATCGGCCACCACAAGGTAGGCTGGCCCGAATACCACATCCTTTCCCGGACGAACCTTAGCACGCGAAAGAGCAATATAGAAGTCAGGATGCTCCTCATCACAAGTCGTATAGCGGCCATGCGTCAGATAAAGAGCGCCCGAACTGTCGCGCTTGGCACGCTGACTGCGAAGGAATCCGTCTTCCTGCTCTGTATAGACATTGCTGATCAAGCCCATCTTCGACTTGAAGTTGAAAGCCATCGTATCGTTCTCGTAAGTGTCAGAACCCATTTTGAAGACAGGTGTGCCTTCCAGTTTTCCCGTGGAATCTGCTACACCCGTGGCATGCACGATACTACTGTCAAGACTCATATAGACCTTCTCACTCGTCAGATCCATATTGGTATACTTCACCTTGGCATTACCATAGAGATGAGCAGTCTTGGTGGCCGCATCATAGACGAGCGAATCCTGCGCCTCATAAGTTACAGGGGCATCGATACCACCGGCCTTTGCCCTGAAGATGCTGTCGGCCTGGATAGAGTCGTCAACGGCCTTGTTGTGTTTATAGATAGCCAGCTCCAGAGAGTCCATCTCGGCGGTATCAGGCTGATTCTCCTGAGAGACGCTGGGGATAGAGTCTGTTTCCAACGAGTCTGAACCGATAAGCTCGGCCATTTCCAAGGAATCTTTCACAACCTGTTTGTTCTTTCGTTTGAAAAGAGGCATGTTGGTATCGGCCATCATAAAAATGAAGGCGCCCAACAACAGAAATATCAAAGTCTTTCTTCTCATAACGAAACTGGATGCAAAGGTAGCAATTTAAACGAAAAGTGAAGAGTGAAAAGTGAAGAATCTTTCAAAACGGCGTTTATTTTCACCTTTTTTTTTCATTCTTCACTTTTCACTCCATTCCCGAGCGAGGCTCGCCTACCCGTAGCCTTTTACTCTTCACTCGAACAATTGCACCCATCTACGGAATCTCGACAAGCCCTCTTCACCAAATTTTGCCAGCGAGCGCTCTGCCTGTGCTATCGTTTTTTCCTGCCCCAATTTTGTCTTAGAATAGAATTTATCTGCATAGCAAATGACCTGCTCCGCCATTGTCTCGGGCAAGAAATCCTGATGGGGCAACGGCAGTCCCTGCTCAACAATCTCCTTTTCACTAAGTCCGGCACCTGTATGCCGCTCGCATACCCGTGCCAATGCTTCCACATCAAAACCTGACACTTGAAGTCCTCGCAGCATTTCAGCCCCCAACCGTCCATGGCAGATATAGGGTTGAGTACCATGGCAATGAATCGAAGGGGCATCACACTGAATGATGCCAATGTCGTGAAGCATCGCTGCTGTCTCTACAAACTCGGGTTCGAGTCCCAATTCCGGATGATTCCTGCAGATAAGCAGTGCCCTATCGGCCACCTGCCGACTATGCACAAGGAGGATGTGCCTCAGGGCATCATCCTCCTTGTAAAAATGATTGATAACGGATTGATAATCCATACTCAATTAATCTTTCGGACGCTCTATCCAAGCCAGATTCTGGCCTTTCTGCACCTTGGCACCCTGCTTGGCTGAAATCTCTACGAGTTTACCGCCAAGTGCTGCGGGAACGGGAACAATCTCGCCCCAAGTGGCCTGAATATAACAGAAGGTATCGCCTTCCTTGTATTCTGCACCGATAAACGGCTCAATGCAGGGAGCGCATTCGCCCTCACCAGAGAACTGGTAATAGACCTGTCCCTTCACGGGTGCCACCAGGGCATCAGCCTTGGCATGCTTGAAGGCAGAGAGTTCTTCGGGAGAAAGTTTCGAACCAAGGCGGGCATCCTTTGCCTTCTGCAGGTCAGCCAGCATGCGTTTCTTGGCTATGCCGCTCTTGAAGTCGCGATACTGTTCGGGGTGCATACCCAGCTCATAGAGTTCCTCATCGTCGGGTCCGTAATCCCAGCCGTTCTCATCCATCTCCTTGCGGAAATCGTCGAGTGCATTGGGAATCAGCGTATGCGGGTCGGCATCGGTGAACTCGCGGCCCTGTTTGGCGGCCAGTTCCTTCAGTTCGGGAGCAATTTCTCCAGGAATCTTTCCGCTCTTTCCGAGAATCATGCCCCACATGGAATCGTCCATCATCACGAAGCGGCCCTTGCCCTGTTCGATGGTGAGGAGGTTCATCAAGGCAATGTTCTTCACATACTGTGAGAACGGCGTCACCAATGGAGGATAACCCACACGTGGCCATACATACTCCACTTCGTTGAAGAGCTTTACTAGCATTTCATCTGTATTATACTCGGGCAGTCCCTTCTTGGCGCGGATAGCATTGATGGTACGATGCATACCGGCAAGGTCGGCCATCATCGATCCCATCATACCGCCGGGAAGTCCGCAGCCCAACAGCAGACTGGACATATGTTTGTTGCCGGGATTGATGAAATAACCCAGCCAGTCGTCAATAAACTCCTGTGTCAGCGTACGGGCCTGCATATAAGCATTCATGTTGATTTCTTTCACCTCAAAGCCCTCATTCTTCAGCATCGACTGAACGGAGATGATATCCGGATGAACCTTACCCCAGGAAAGCGGCTCAATGGCGGTATCAATCACATCGGCACCATTGTTGCAAACTTCCAGGATACTGGCCATGGAAAGACCCGGTCCGCTATGGCCGTGATACTGGACAATGATGTCCGGATGCTTGGTCTTAATGGCCTTTGTGAGTGCTCCGAGCATAGCAGGCTGTCCGATACCAGCCATATCCTTCAGACAGATTTCCTCGGCTCCGGCTGCAATCACTTCATCGGCTATACCACTGTAGTATTCTACGGTATGAACAGGCGACGTGGTGATACAGAGAGTGGCCTGTGGTGTCATACCGGCTGCCTTTGCCCATTTGATGCTGGGGATGATGTTGCGGGTATCGTTCAATCCACAGAAGATTCGGGGAATATCCACACCCTGAGCGTGCTTCACCTTATACTGCAGTTCACGAACATCATCAGGTACGGGATACATACGCAGGGCATTGAGACCACGGTCCAACATGTGCGTCTTGATGCCCACTTCATTGAAAGGCTTACAGAAAGCACGCACGGCAGCATTGGGGTTCTCACCTGCCAGCAGATTCACTTGTTCAAAGGCACCACCGTTCGTTTCCACACGGTCAAAGCATCCCATATCGATAATGACAGGAGCAATACGTTCCAACTGATCTTTACGAGGCTGGAACTTGCCGGAACTCTGCCACATATCACGATAAACGAGACTAAACTGAATTCTTTTCTTCATAAATAGTAAGTTTTAGAATATTAGTCGGTTGAACAACTATTGTAATTGATTTAAATATGCGATTGAAATTGTATTTAGAATGCAAATATAGATATTTTTTCTTAATTGGGAATCAAATAAATGGAAAATTATTTATCTTTGCAACAAATTTAACGAATAATGAGAAATAACATCCTATTATTAATAGCCGCCATCCTCGTTCTTTTTTCGGGATGCGGAACCAAAGAGGAACAAAAGCCAGAAAAAACGATAGGTCTCAGCACCAATATTGAAGGTGATTCTACACTCTACGGTCTGGCCTGTGACGGTTGCACGGATTCCGTTTTGGTATTCCTTTCCGGAAAGGGAGGAGATCCTGTCACCTACGACATTATTGATGCCCGCAAGCGGCAACACATTATCGGACATCCGAATGTAGGCGATTGGGTATGCCTTATTGTAAATGGCAAAGACAAGAAGAAGGCCGATCTCGTTATCGACCTTGACCAACTGAAAGGAGAATGGGTAAATCTGGAAAATCCTGTCAGACGCGAGAGTGCATTCGCAGGTTCCATGCCAAAGATGGACGAAGAGACTAAAGCCGCATTAGATTCCATGCTGGAGCAGCAGATGAAGCCTGTGGAGATTGGCTTTGCCCTGAAACGTTCCTACACGGCTCAACCTATCGGCAATCAGTACACTCGCAATCAAAGCAAGGAAAGTCCCGTCATCTATCCCACGCCCAAACGTTACACGGAATGGCATATCTTCAACGGCAAGTTGGTGCTTACCGAAAGAAGACGGAATCTCGACAACAGTCAGGCTGTTGAGGAAAAGCCCAAAAGCGATACGGTTGATATTCTTTTAATGACAAGGGACACACTGAGAATCCGCTACAAAGACGGAACAGAAAAAGGATACTACCGCAAAGAATAGGATTTAGAATTGTTGCTGAGCGAACCGTTCTTCGGCTAACCGCTCATATTTCGTGCCGGGACGGCCGTAGTTGGCATAAGGCCAGATACTGATACCGCCTCGAGGTGTGAAAAGCCCCTTCACTTCAATATATTTAGGATTCATCAACTTGATCAGATCCTTCATGATAATATTCACACAGTCCTCATGGAAATCTCCGTGATTGCGGAAAGAGAACAGGTAGAGTTTCAGGCTCTTACTCTCCACCATGAGTTCATCGGGAATATACATAATCCGGATTTCAGCAAAGTCGGGCTGCCCTGTAATCGGACACAGGGTGGTGAACTCCGGACAGTTGAATCTCACCCAATAATCGTTTTCAGGATGCTTATTCAGGAATGTCTCCAACACTTCAGGGGCGTAGTCATCCCGATATTTCGTTTTCTGCCCCAACGCCTGCAAACCTTCGTCCTTTCTTGTTTGACCTTTATCGCTCATCATTGTTGTCGTTATCGTTAACGTTATCGTTATTTATATATTTCAGCAAGTTTCTCGCCTAAAGCTTCGCCTCGCAGGTTCATACCGATAATCTTGCCTTCACCGTCGAGCAGCACACTGGCAGGAATCGATGTGATGCCATAAGCCTTTGCGCCGGCACTCTCCCACCCCTTCAGGTCACTCATCTGCGGCCAAGTCATGCCTAATTCACTGACGGCCTTCTTCCAGGCATCGCCCTTGCTATCAAACGAAACGCCTACAATCTCGAAACCCTTGTCGTGGTATTTCTTATAATTGGCCACTACATTGGGCATCTCCTGGCGACAGGGACCACACCACGAAGCCCAGAAGTCAATCAGGACACAGTTTCCCTTTCCAGCCCACTGGCTCAACTTTACAGGCTTGCCTTCCAGATCATTCATCTCCAGTTCCGTAAACTTCATTCCATACACCAGTTCGCGAAGCAGAGAATCCTGTGCTGCCGTGTAAGCCGCATATAGTTTTTCCAACTGTGGTTCCATCGACTGTGCCTTAGCCTTATCGCCACCTTCAGCAGCATCCACGTATTCAGCATATACTTTCTCAAAAGCCTCAAACTGAGCCGACGCCCCTTTCTCTACAGCCTTCATTTTCTCTGCTAAACTGCCTTCAACAACAGCACCAGCAGCCTTAGCCTGCTTGGGAGCATTTGACTGGCAGGAAACCAACAGCACAGCAACTGCCAAAATGGAAACAAACTTCTTCATGTTAACTTCTTTATTTTATCCTTAATCTTGAAACTTGAAACCTGAAACCTGAATCTCCCCCCTTGGGGGAGTCAGAGGGGGCCTTACACCACCTGATAAATCAGCCATCCCATATAGCCGCAGAAAAGTAGCGTCAGAAGGGCACCTTCCCAACGGGCCACCGTATATTTCGTATAGGAGAAAGCCCAAAGTAACAGGATACCGCCGACAAGCACGCCCATATCAACAAGCGTGATGCCGTGCAGATCCATCGGGCAGATCATTCCGGTAATGCCCAAGATCATCAGGATATTGAAAACATTGGAACCTATCACATTGCCAATGGCTATCGACGAACGGCCTTTCAAGGCCGCAACCACACTTGTGGCCAGTTCCGGCAGAGAAGTACCGCCAGCCACAATGGTCAGACCAATCATGGCATCGCTCACACCCAGTGACTTTGCCACTACGGAAGCTGACTCCACAAACAGATTACTGCCCACTATCAGGCAGACCAATCCCAACAGCACCAGGAAGACAGCCTTCAATGGCTTCATAGGCTTGATAACCGTATCTTCGTCCTTCTCTCCCTTCTTGGCCAAACGAAGCGTGTAAGCCATGAACAACAGGAATGCTATAAACAGCAATATCGCATCCAGACGCGAAATCTCATTATCAAGACTCATTGCTGCCAGCATCAGCGAAGCACCCACCGCACACGGGACATCCTTCTTCACCGTGTTCTTGGCAATGGTCATCGGTGCTACCATAGCCGCGACACCCACGATAAGCATCGTATTGAACACATTGGAGCCCACCACATTACCTACGGCCATATCCGTAGTGCCCCTCAAAGCTGAAACAAAACTCACGAAAAACTCAGGCGCTGATGTTCCCATGGCCACTACCGTAAGACCGATCACAATCTGCGGCACATTCAGGCGATGGGCTATTGCCGTGGCACCATCGGTCAGCCGGTCGGCCCCCCACAGCACCATCACAATTCCTATGATAATAAACAGTACACTCATTTCGGCTGCGAAGTTACAAAAAAATCCCGAATGTTCACACACTCGGGATTAAAAAACTAACAATCACACAATCAAAATCTAACTACAATCCTAAAACAAACAATCTTTTTATACCTTTTTTATCCTATATTGATCTGCCGGGCCACTTTGACCTCCTCCTTAACTACTTTGGGAAGGTCCACGGTAAGCACACCGTCGTTCACCTTGGCAGCAATTTTCTCCTTATCTACATCCTCAGGCAGAATCAGCGTCTGCTCATACTGTGAGTAGCTGAACTCACGGCGCAGGTAGCGCGTATTCTTGTCTTCCTCCTTCTGCTCCTGCTTATTCTGCATCTTGATGACCAGATTGCCCTCATGGTTGATGTTCACGTCGAAGTTCTCCTTCTTCATGCCCGGAGCAGCCAGTTCCACGATATAAGCCTTGTCCGTTTCCTTTACGTTGATGGCCGGTGCGGTAGCATTAGCCTTTGGCATAAAGTCCGTGTCAAAGAAATCGTTAAACACTGTGGGCAACCACGAATTGCGTCTTGCAAATGTTGGATACATCATAATCATTACCTCCAATTATACTTTTAGTTGTTACTTTTATTTTACTGTCTGGAGCCTTGCGGCTTCACCCACTTATTTGCAACTTATATGCCAATGTCCAAATTCTGCCATTCTGTCAAATCCGAGCGTCAATCTGTCAAATCAATTCCCCTTTCACCGTTAATAATAGAAAAAGCGGAGCCATTATGGCTCCGCTTTTTTCGTTTATAACATTCATTTACGCCCTTACTTCCTTTCCGCAGGATTCTGCAACTGGAAGCCCTCCTGCCGATTAGGTTTCTGGAATGAGTGCTCAATACTCTCCACGATGATAGAACGAGGTACGATGTAACTAATCACCGTATTATAGTCGTAATGCGAATGATTGCTGACGAACTCTTCCTTGGAAGCTGCCGTCACATGCATGAGGGCACTACGGGAAGGATTCGGAATCTCACTAACCCTGACAATCTCCTCTTCGCCAGTATTCACATCTACGCGAACCAGATACTTCCAGCAATCCTTCGGCGCTTTTACAATATACGCATGATCAAGACCTGCCTTCTTGGCCTCCTTGAGGAAGATACTCTTCATGGATGCCTGAGGAACGCACTTGTCTATGCCAACATGAATGATGCCTGGAGTACACTTTGATACTGGAGAACAGAACTGGAAACGCTCATTACCAGTAGATTCCAAAGCACCGATAGCAGGATGACGCCCCGTGAGGAGAGTCTTCAGAATACCATTCTCGATGATTGGTAGCGACTTTTTAGGAGCCACGCCATCAACATCCACCTTATAGTTTGCCAAAAGTTTCTGTCCCTTGTACTCAGGAGTATCAGCCCACTGGGAAATACTCATCTTGGTATCAATAATACGCTTGCCCAGCATCATACTGCTGACGGAACTGCCCTTTTGCATATCACGAGAGGCGATACAACTTGTCTGAACAACCTGATGCGAGATAGCCTCAACAACAGACTCATCCTCAATCATTATCGGACCAACATAGAACTCCTTCACCACCGGAGCATCTGCCTTCTTCATGAAAAGTTCACAGAACTCCCTTGTACGCTGCCTCAGTTCATCAAGCGAAGGCAACTCATCAATACGCCTTGCAAACACCTCAAACTGATCATACAGGGTTGAACCGTCACAGGTCGTGATGTTTCCATTTATGTTAAGTTTTATCTCAGGACGCGCAAAACGCAGTTTCTGTCCTTCGGAAGTAACGCGGTAGATATCCTTTGTCTCCACATTAAAATTCACATCAGAATCAAATATACGAGGATAATCAGCAAAGATAGCTGACAACTCGGCAGCATACCTTTTCATCAAAGCTGTATCAATAGGAGTCACGGCACTCTCCTCTATGTATTCACGTTCAGGAAGCTCAAGCATCTCTGGAATCTGGAGATCCTCCTCTGGCAGAGGATTCACCTTTCGCATACTGGTCTTAGCTCCCATGTTATTGAGAGCCATCTTGTAACTGCGGTCACTGATAATCCAGAATCCACGGCGTATCATATCATAGTCAGTCTCGTTTGGAAAGCCGATGCTCATATCAATATTACCCACAGTCATCTTACTTGTCGTCATCTTGTCGCCAAGTGACAAATTGATACAGCCACTATTCTGACTCTTATAATAATCAACGCGGTGCACACCTCCAAGTGAAGCCGACACATTGGCAATGTTACCATGAATAAACCTGTAGTCAACGAAGTAAGGAAGAGGGAGATTGGCGAGGTGCAGACTATCCTTCGTGCGCTTCATCTCATCCTCCATCGCCTTGAAGATAATCTCACCCGTATCCTTACCAGACTCCCTACCGTATGTCTTGGTATATTCAGGAAGCTTCAGGGCTGGTGCTACCACCTTCTGAACATTGCTACGCTGTGTCTCTACCTTGGAAACATATATATAAGGTGAGGTGGCAGATATTGGAACCCAGCCAGACTCCGCCCCACAGGAACCTGTAAACGTAAATGGAGTATCACCTGCAGCCGTGATGTTAGAGAACATTGCCAAAGGTGTGCCAATAAGATTAACTCCACGCACAAGTTCGTCCTTGCGACCATCCACATAAATCCTGAACACCTCCACAGGAGTCACGTTGAAGGCATTGATATTATCAAGAAAAGTAAAACCGCTCGTCACCGTGCGGAAGAAATAGCCATACTCCTTACCTTGCTTCTTTGCCTCCTTGATAAGCATCTCGCGAAGCTGAGCCTCGGTATATGGCTGGTTGGTCTGAACAACCAGATTAGATTGTCGTGACACAGGATCATTGCCACCAGCAGCCCTTCCATGGCCATTGCTGACTGGGAATCCGTCAATCGGAATGCGACACGTAAGGAAATCCTTCAGCACGCCATTCTCAACATTCTGCACCCGGCGAGCCTTAACGCCCTCGTCATCATATTTATACGACCCATTGAGAGCCTGCTTGCCGTAGTAATTCTGCGTAGGGTCACAATACACGCTGAAAGAAGCAGGCAGAACCCTCTCGCCTACCATGTGCTTAAAGGTCTCACCACCCTTCTTCATGCGATGACTCTCAAGACGATGACCGAAGATCTCATGGAAGAACACGCCACTTGCAGAACCAGAAAGAATAGCAGGACCGGCATAAGGATCGGCAAGAGGAGCATCACGAAGCGCAAGCAGACGATTCACGATATCATGCGCCTTAGCTACAAGCACCTCCTCGGAAGGAAGTTCAGCCTCACTGAAACCAAAGAAATCCTCATACAGAGGGCATTGCATACCATCGGTAGCAAGAACCATGGCTTGCAGCATAATACGGACACAACGGCGGTTCTGCACCACAGACGTGCCATCCGAGTTTACAATATACGTCCTGGTTGTCCCAAATTCAATATTTGCAGAACCATCTTCGAGCATACGGCACTCCTTGAACACACTGCTCACCTTGTTGAGTTTGTTCTTCCATGCCAAGGTATCTACCACCCATGGCGAAAGAGCAACCTCATAGTATGACTCAACAGGAGCATCTGAGAAGCATGGTGACTTATCCTCGAACTGTGCATCCGTCCTTGACTTCGCCACAGCCTCCTCATAGCGTTTCACAGCCGTGCGGTATCTATTCATAGAAGCGTGCCATATCTCATCACGATACTGACGCAACGGTCCTCCAGATATAGCCACGCCATCACCCTGAGCACCTCTGTTATTCGCTTGCTCTATGCCCTGATTCTCAAACTTATAGTTATCGAGTTCCTTGCTGCCTATGCGTATGTTCGGCACAATGAAACGACTATGATTGTCATTTACAGCCGCCGAACCAAAGACACTGTTAATTGAGAGAATCTGAATGTCTTGCATACGCAGACTCATAAAGTACGCTGGTACAGGTTTCTGTTTCAACTGCACCATAGAATAGTTCAGCTCTTCCTTAAGAGTCCGAAGAATAGAATCAGACTGTTCCGTCTGCGCCTTCAATCCGCTGCTTGCCATTAATAGCAAAAACGATGACAATAATATACGCATTATAATAGATTTGGTTTACTGAAGATAAATTAAACAATAATGAAATATGATGCAAAGGTAATACTTTATTTCCGAACACACAAAGCATTACAATTATTTTGGGCTATTAACCATAAGAAACAAACGAAATAACACAAATGCCACTTCGCTTGTTTCTAATAATACTTATTCTCGTTGAAAATTTGGTTTTCTCCGATTCTATACTGGCTATCAGTAACTTACATCATTCAGTTCGTTCCTTTCCCGTGAAGTCATCAATGTCCTTGATGGCCTTGTTCAGCGAGCGCATTTCGCGGGAGAAGATATAGAATAACATGGAAAATACGATGACAATAGCCACGCAATAAACAACCAATCTATCACTTGAGGGGAAAGGAATCTCGGTGTCATGAAAAACGCCAAACGGAATGCATACTAACCAGAGCAATATGAAAGGAACTATGCCGAACGTGTAAAGTTTCTCCCTGCGCTTGAAGGTTATCAGCCGCTGCTGGGCACTGAGCACGTCATCGACAGCAAGATGTTTGTTGCGGATGGTACTGACATTCCAAAAGTTGAAGGCGGCTTCACCGGCAATCATAAGTCCTATGACAATTATTGGCAGCCATGAAAAACCGGCGATGCTTCTTAGAATGTAAACAAACAAAGGTAATAACACCAATTCCACTACGCTGCCCCAAAAGCTCATCTGCTTAATCCACGACACGTGGCCTTTCATCGCCTCTTCCAACAGGCGTCGGCTGACAATCTCCTGCTGCTCCATGCGGTTCTTAAACTCTACTACCTGACTGCGCAGTTCTTCCAGTTCCTGCAAATTGTTATTCTGAGTCTCCATAATTCCTGTTGTTATTTAATCGTTTGACATATTTTTTAATTCCTCCTTGATGCGATAGAGGCGCACCGATACGTTCTTCACCGTGATGCCCATGATGGCCGCAATCTCCTCGTAGCTCATATTCTCCAGCCAGAGCAGGATGATGGCACGGTCGTATTGTCCCAGCTTTGCAATGCGCTGACGCAGCATGTCCATCTGTCGCGAGTTCTGGTTGGTCTCCGTCTCTTCGTAGGGGTTGATGTCCATCGTTAACGGTACCGTCTTGTGTCGTCGCTTCTTATGGTCGAGCGAGATACACACGTTCAGGCTGACGCGGTAAATCCAGGAGCGCACGTCGCTACGGCCCTCAAACGAAGGCAGACTCTTCCAAAGGTTGATAAGCACCTCCTGGAACAGATCGGCCACCTCGTCCTGGTCGTTGGAGAACATGTAGCACACGGTGTAAATCGTGCCTCGATGTTCTCTTACCAATCTTTCAAATTCACTTTCTAAATCTTTCATCTTTTTTGTTGAATAAATCAGCATTTGATAATAAGTCACACCAAGGGGGCAAAAAACTACAGAGTCTGACGTTTTTTTTGCAAAATTAGCAATTTTCTTTTCAAAGACAAAGAATCAAAGGGGGCGGGCACTTAATTTTGGCATCAGCATGATGGCGGACTTTTCACTAAACTCTTGTGGACGTGTATGGTTGTTGTTATGTTTACTAGGATTTTTAGCATTTAAGGGTGCAAGGGTGTCAGATCGCCGATAAACACTGGGCTTGCACCCTCCTGAGAAGGGTGTCAAGGGTGACAGGAGGGTGTCAGACAAAGTAAATTAGTTTGTTCTTCAAAACATCATCGGAAGCAATCCATTTAAAGCCTGGAAGCGAGACAAAGTAAATTAGTTTGTTGTCGGGCTGATAATCCTTTGCAAAACCAATGCTGATTCCCACCCATTGATTTCTGGCTGAAAACAAATAACTCCCTCCCTTTTCAGGGAGGGTCGGGGTGGGTCTTTATGGCTTTATCCTATGAATAATGTAGGTGCGCATGATGTCGATGGCCTGCTGGTTGTTGCCGCCTTGCGGGATGATGAGGTCGGCATAGCGCTTGGTGGGCTCGATGAACTCTTCGTGCATCGGCTTGAGGACATCAAGGTAGCGGTCGAGCACCATTTGTGTGGTGCGTCCGCGTTCGACTGTGTCGCGCTGGATGACGCGGATAAGGCGCTCGTCGGGGTCTGCATCGACGAATATCTTCAGGTCCATGAGGTCGCGAAGCTGTTTCTTCCAGAGCGCCATGATGCCCTCAATGATGATGACCTCGCAGGGCTCGACGTGCACCGTCTCGGGCAGTCGGTTGCTGATGAGGTAGCTGTAGGTGGGCTGCTCGATGCTCTTGCCCTGCCGCAGGGCCTGTATCTGCTGGGTGAGCAGCTTCCAGTCGAAGGCATCGGGGTGGTCGAAGTTGATGTGTTTGCGCTCCTCGGGGGTGAGATGCGTCGTGTCGTTGTAGTAAGAGTCCTGCGGGATGAGCGCAACACGATCGGTGGGAAGCGTCTCGAGGATCTTCTTCACAACTGTTGTCTTGCCGGAACCTGTGCCGCCGGCTATGCCAATGATGTACATCTTCGCTATTTACGGTTTGACGATTTACGATTAACTGTTTCAACTTTCGGAAGTAAAAGAGGAAGTAAAAAAAGGAAGTAAACTCGCTTCGCTCGTGGAAGTTATATGCTACGCACAGGACGATAGCTTTTGCATCCCCATTGTATCGTCCAGCACGCAGTGCTTAACTTCCTGCCAGCAACGCTGGCTTAACTTCCCATTTAACTTCATTCTATAACTCCCGAAACTTAAATTAACTGTTTCTTCGCCCCTTGCTCCCGGCTCCCTTTATTGTAAGGTGGCAGTCAGGATGCAGTCCACGGTGTCTGGACGCTTGGGCAGGAAGATGCGGTAGCCGCTGCCTTCGCGTTGGAACTGCAGCTGGGAGCCGTCGCTACGCAGGGTGACCTTCGAGAGGCTGTGTCCGCTGAGGGGAAGCAGGAGGGAAAGCGGTCCGCCGTTGATGCGTTCCAACCCTTCGTTGACCACCTTGCCGTCTTTCTCCTTGTTCAGGATGTGTATGAAGAGTGTCTTGCCCTTCTGTGTCGTCACGCCCCAGTCTTGCGGAGGTACGCATCCGCCTCTGGTGTCGTAGATGGCAGAGCCGTTGAGGTCCATGAAGGCCCCGATGTGCTTCAGCCGCTCGACGGCTTCGTCGGGCAGTTGTCCGTCGGGGCGCGGACCGATGTTGAGCAGGAAGTTGGCATTCAGGCCGGCTGCCGTCACGAGCCGGCGGATGAGCTCGTCTCCGCTCTTGTAGTTCTTGTCCGTGATGCTGTAGCCCCAGGTGTTGTTCATCGTCATGCACGTCTCCAGGGGGAGCTGTGCCACCTTCTGCTCTCCGGAGAAGCCGGCGGTGTTCTGTCCCGGCAGGTCTTGCTCGAAGAGCTGGAAGTCCTCGAGGCCGATGGGCGAGCCGTGATGGTTGTTGCCGATGAGACACTTGGGCTGCAGGCGCTTGATGAGTGCATACTGCTCTTCCAGGCGCCAGTCGAACTCCTTTTCCTTGTGGTCCCACATGCCGTCGAACCAGATGGCGCCAATCGGTCCGTAGTTCGTCAGGAGCTCCGTGAGCTGTTGGTTCATGAAAGCGTAGTAGCTGTCCCAGTTCGTAGTAGAAGGGTCGTGTGGACAGTTCTGACAGGCACCTGTCGGATAGTCTGTCCTGTGCCAGTCCATGTGGCTGTAGTAGAGGTGGAGCTTGAGGCCGTTCTCGCTACATGCATCAGCGAGTGACTTCAGCACGTCGCGTCCGTAGGGCGTGGCCTCGACGATGTTGTACGGGCTTGCCTTCGTCTCCCACATCGAGAAACCGTCGTGATGCCTGCTGGTGAAGGTGACGTACTTGGCACCGGCCTCCTTGAAGAGCTGCACCCATTCGCGGGCACTGAACCATGACGGGCAGAAGCCGCCAGCGAGCTTGGCATACTCGTTGCGGTCGATGTGGCGGTTGTGCATCACCCATTCTCCGTCGGCCAGCATGGAGTAGATGCCCCAATGGAGGAAGATGCCGAACTTGCGGTCCTGGAAGTCCTCGCGGATGCGACGTGTCTCGTCGCTGACGACAAGGCCTTGTGCCAATGCCTTCAGCACAAGAAGAAATACAAAAGAGGAAAAGACGATGCGTCTCATATCAAACTGCTATAATCAATAATATAACTTTCGGAAGTAAAAGAGGAAGTAAAAATGGAAGTAAACTCGCTGACGCTCGTGGAAGTTATGTGCTACGCACAGGACGATAGCTTTGGCATCCCCGTTGTATCGTCCAGCACGCAGTGCTTTACTTCCTGCGCTGAAAGCGCATAAATTCCTATTTAACTCCATTTTATAACTTCCGAAACTTAAATCAAAAAAACCACGAATTACACGAATTGCACGAAAAAATGAAGTTGCCAGTTATCATGCATTCTTTAATTCGTGCAATTCGTGTAATTCGTGGTTGAAGTGGAAGGTTTAGAACATCTTGTCGGGGTACTGACCAGCCTTGTGCAGGGCGGCGAGCTTAGCGACAACCTCAGGACGGTCCTCGGGATAGGTGACGCCGAACCACTTGCTCGTCGTGTCGAGCACTTCGCACGTTGCCTTGCCGTTCTTGATGAGGTAATCCACCATGAGAGGGATGAAGAACTCGCTCTTGAGGTTTGCCTGGTTCTTCGGGTCGGAGAGGAACGTCTTGAAGTAAGCCTCGCTGTACTCGAAGTAGTCGGGTGTGAAGCCCCAGAAGTTCATGCTGACGGGAGTGGTGTCGGGGATGCTGACCCACTGGTCGTTCTCGTCGAGGTACTGCACCACGCCGTCGCGACGTTCTATCTTCGTGCGCTCTACGACACCTGTCAGCAGGTGTGTCTGCTCGTCGTTTTCGCAGATGCCGCGGCTCACGGTGCCGCTCTCGCTCAGGGTGTTGTCTACGCGGAAGCCCACCATGGCGTACTTGCCTTTACTGCCTTCGGGCAGTTCGCTCAGGAACTTTGCCATGACGCGGAAGGCGTCGCGGTCGTAGAAGTCGTCGCAGTTGAGCACGGCAAACGGCTCTTTGATGACGTCCTTACCCATGAGGACTGCGTGGTTCGTGCCCCAAGGCTTCTGTCGGCCTTCGGGAACGGTGAAGCCTTCGGGCAGGGCATCGAGGCTCTGGAAGCAGAGTTCGCAGGGAACATGACCCTCGTACTTGGCGAGAATCTGTGTGCGGAACTGCTCTTCGAAGTCACGACGGATGACCCATACAATCTTGCCGAAGCCGGCCTGAATAGCGTCGTAGATGCTATAGTCCATGATGCTCTGACCCTGAGGGCCGAGCGTGTCGAGCTGCTTGAGGCCGCCATAGCGGCTTCCCATACCTGCAGCAAGGAGAAATAGTGTAGGTTTCATGATCTCTTGTGTCTTTAGAGGTTAGTGTTTCTTACAGTGCCTGAGCAGTCAGGATGAGCACGAGCAGGCCGAGGATGGCATAGAGCTCGGGGAATACAGCGAGCACCATTGTGGTACCGAAGGCGTTGTGACCTGCGCCAATGGCGCTGATGCCGTTGGCACAAACCTTAGCCTGACGGATGGCGCTGAAGAGAGCCACGAGGCCGAGGGCAAGACCTACGCCGAAGATGGCACAGGCGGGGCCCATCGTGATGTCGGGAGTTACCTTGCTGTTGAGCATGAAGAAGCCTACGAAGCCGTACAGGCCCTGAGAAGAGGGCAGGGCGGACAGACCCATGTAGGAGCCGCTGGCCGTGGGGTTCTTCTTGAAGGCGCCGATGGCAGCGTTGCCGCAGATGGTCACGCCATAGGCACTACCGATACCGGAGAGGGCTACACAAAGTGCTACACCCAGATAAGCTAATAAGATTTCCATAATGTGTTTTGTTTTAATTCATAATTCATAATTCGTAATTCATAATTGAGCGGTGCGACGTTGGGCTTTGCAACCTTATTATATTATATATATGTGTAGTTTGCTGTTTTAGACCTCGCTTGCTTTCGTCATGAATCGAGAACTATGTCTTATGAGGGATTAATAATTATTTTGTTAAACTTCTTTTTTACTTTTTTACCTTTTAACCTTTTACCGTCCTGAAAGGACTGTACTCCTTGCCTCCGCCGCTGAAGTCGGCGTTCTTGAAGAACTCGACGAACGTCAGTCGCATGGGATGGACGAAGGCACTTATCATGCTCAGGGCGAAGGTGATGCCGTGACCTGCAAGCAGGATGACCACCATCGGGAGCCAGCGGACGAACCAAGGCAGGCTGGACGTGAGGTCGAGGGCCAGCGAGTTGAACACGCCGCCCAGCACGCCGCCCGTCAGACCGAGGGCGAAGAGGCGGATGTAGCTCAGCAGGTCGCCCAGCAAACCGGTCGACATGCCGTAGGTTGCCCACACGCCTCCGCCGATGTTGAGCAGCGGACCGGTGATGGGGTTCTTGTAGGCAGACGGGTTATTATAGAGGAAGATGCCGACGACGCTCACGCCAATCAAGCCGTAGAGCACATAGATGAGTGCCTGAGGCAAAGCGACTCCGCAAGCGGGCAAGCCGAAGAGCGCGATGGCAGAAAGCAGAGCCACCACCCACGAGAAGGTGCCGATGGAGTAGGCGAAGCCGTAGTTCTTCCAGGCCTTGCAAGCCTTGAGCACCATGCCGAGCAGCACTTGCACGAAGCCGATGATGACGGAGAGGACCATCATGGGCGAGTAGCCGAAGATGGGGCCTATGCCGTTGTCGTTGATGAAGTAGGGCTTGACGGGAGCCAGGAATGCCCAGTCCTGTTTGGTCAGGTCGATGCCGAAGACAGTGCCCATGAGCAGTCCGCAGACGACTGTTGCCAGTCCGAGCCAGATGCCGAGGCGTCCGTAGCTCTTCATGTCGTCATTGCCACCCTTCAATGCCAGGTAGATGCCTCCGAGCAGGACGAGCAGGCCGTAGCCGCCGTCGCCGAGGCAGAGCCCGAAGAAGAGCATGAAGAAGGGTGCGAAGAAGACGCTGGGGTCGATGTCGCGATAGTTGGGCAGCGAGTACATGCGCAGGATGGGTTCGAAGAGGCTGGTGTAGCTGCCGTTGGTTATCTTCACGGGCACATCGTCCTCGTAGGCCGGGTCTTCCAGCTCGTAGTAGATATGTTGTTCGTCGAGCCACTTGCAGAGCTTGTCGGCTTTGTCTGCCAGCGTCCAGCCCACCATGAGGCGTACGGCTCCGTCGGCAAGCCCCAAGTCCGAGAGTTCCACTTGCCGGAGCTGAATCTCGCCTTGGGCCTGCTGCAAGCCTTTCTCGAGCGTGTCGCGGCAATTGCGGGCGATGGCGCAGGTCGTGTCGTGGTTCTTTTGGAGGGCTTCCTTGACCTGGGCAGCTTCCTTGCGGTAGGCTTCGAGCGAACCAGTGGGGAGTTCCAGGCGTTCGGCCTTGATGTCTGGCTCTTCGTCGGAGAATGCCAGGAAGTAGGTGCGCTTGCGGTATTCGTCGATGGGTGTGGCGAAGTACTTCTCTGCCCATTCCTGCCTGAAGGACTTGGCGTTGCAGGCGTAGAAGAAGACCTGCATGCCTGTCTCCTGCTGGAGGCGCTCGATGCTCTTCCAGTCGAAGTTGCCCCAGGGCTCCAGCCGTTCGGCGTTCTTTTCGGCTTCGTCTATTTCATGGCGCAGGCTGACTTCCTCGGCTTTGAGCTGCTCGACGTAATCAAGAACGGGGAGGCTTTCTTCGCCTGATTTAGTGGTGAGTGGTGAGTGGTTAGAGGTTAGAGGATTGTTTGGGATGCTGGCTTCGGAGCCAAAAGTATTCTCTAACTTCTTACCTCTTACCTCTAACCTCTCTGAGGGGCTTTCTCCCCACGCCTTGAGCGAGATGTCGAGGTAGGTGAGGGCCTGCTGGTAGCGGAGCCTCAGGTCGAGGGCCTGCTGAAGCTGTGGGCTGGTCTGTCCTGCCTTGAGCTGCTGTACGTGCACCACGCCTTGCTCGCGCAGTCCGGCGATGAAGTCGTCGTATTCCTTTCCGGTCACCAGGAAGGTGAGCTTCTTCATTTTCTCTATCATGCCACGTCCTCCTTCTTTCTCTTTTCCTGAAGCGACTTCAGTATCTTCTGCGATGACTTGGAGAGGTTTTCCTCGTCCTCCATGAAACGTTTAATCTTGCGCACCGCCTCTTGGTAGCCGGGTATCTGCACTTTCTCAAAGAGATTGACCTTCTGTGTGGTTTTCTTGCGGGCGTGCTCCAGCAGATGCAGTTTGGCGAAGACAAATTCGCGCTCGACGGCGGTCTTGGCGAGCCCTTGCAGGAGCTTGATGCCGTCGAAGTACCACTTCGGTGCGCTGAACAGGCCGAAGGGCTTCACCTTCAGGCTGATGTTGCTGAGCACGGGGACGCGTACGCCGGCAATCTTCTTGACGGCCAGCTCCACGTCGTCCAGGCTGACAAGCGAGGTGTCGAACTCCCCCCACAGGGCGTACATCTTCTCGTAGCCCTCGATCTGGCTTTGCAGCTTGCGCTCCAGCTCATCGGCTTCTGCCTTGCATTTCTTCACTTCCAGCCTGAGTGCCGTCTCCTTGCTCTTGATGATGGGCAGTGTGCGCTGGCGCATCTTCAGGGCCTTCTCAATCTGCTGCAGCGAAGTCTTGTTATATTGAAACTTTATTGCCATGGTTTATGTTCAATCTTCTTTACTTCAGAGCTCAATTGTTATTTCGGGCACAAAGGTAAGAATAAAAAATGAAAGAATGAAAAAATGAAAGAATGAAAATGGGTAAAAGGCAAAAAAATGAGAGTGTCACGCAGAAGCTGAGGTCATAAGCCAATTCTACATCGGGATGATGTGTGTCAAAAGGTCTAAGAACGCGTGTGAAGTTGAAGAAGTAGGCGTGTTTAGTTGGCTGTGTTTGCGTGTTATGTTCTTTTCCTTCATGATGCAAAGGTAAAGACTTGATATGCTGTTTGGGGGGCATGAGCTTAATTAATCCCACAAATATCGATAATGCTTCATTAGTGTCTCGTTAAAATTGGGACGAGTTAAATATTAATCAAACAACCCCGGAATAAGGGGACCAAGTTGCTCTTTGACATCATTGGAATAAGTCGTTACAAAATCAAATCCGTTGACTCTCCAAACCGCTCGTAAAAGACTTTATTTCAGCGATTTCAAAGAACGATTAGTCCACTTTAACGGAACAGTAGTGAAGAACACTTGCAATTCACATTTTTTAGTTATTCTTCTGGTTAATGAGGTTCACCACGACCTTGACCATTACATCCTTTTCTTCTGTCTTGCTCTCGGCAATCATCAGGGTCAGGGCAACGAGGGTATTGTCGGCGAGACGTTTAGTTCTGTCTTTGCGATAGAGGATGCCGTTGTTGTTGAGGAACCAGAGGAACAAGGTGGCGGCGATGCGTTTGTTTCCGTCGCTGAAAGAGTGGTTCTTGGTGACGAGATAAAGCAACATGGCGGCTTTCTCCTCTACACTCGGATAGAGCTCCATGCCGCCGAAGGTCTGGTAGATTTGTCCGATGCTGCTCTTGAAAGAGTCGTCCTTCTCGTTACCAAACAAGACGGAGCCGCCAAACTTCTCACGAAGGCGACGAATCTCTTCCATAGCATTTTCGTAGGTGGCATGAAAGGGTTCTTCCTTCGTGGTCTTCTCGATGGTCAGGCGCTCGTAGTCGTAGTTGTCGAGCGTGTCGAGGGCGTAGGTGTAGTCCGTCACCACTTCGAAGAGGGCATTCGTTTCGTCGGTGGAGAGCAGGGGCTGGCTTTGTACGGCACGCCCAAGCATTCCGACCAGCTGACGAAGCTCGCCAATCTGATCCTTCCGCATGCGCTCATTGACAGCATAACCCTTGATGAGGTAGTCTTTCAGAATCTTACGAGCCCAGATGCGGAAAGCTGTGCCGCGCTTGCTCTTTACACGATAGCCAACGGAAATGACAACATCAAGGTTGTATAGAACAGTCTCTTGCATTTGTGTTTTACCCGTCAAAGCTCCATGTCGAGTGGTGTGTGCAAATTTTGCACATACCTCTTCTTTCTCCAATTCTCCTTCCTTAAATACATTATTAATATGACGAGTTATCACTGTTCTGTCCTTCTGAAACAGTTCAGCCATCTGAGCTTGCGTAAGCCATACAGTCTCATTCTCCATCCGGACATCAATCTGCGTCTGTCCGTCCTCTGTCTGATAGATTATTATCTTATTCTCCTCCATAGTTCTTGAACTTTCTGCAAAGTTACGACATTTTCCCTTACATCCAAGCCATCTGTAAATAATTTGCAATCAGAACCCAATTCTACGTGTTTCCTTCGACTGCAATTTCTCGCTGTCGCAATAAGCAGAGAGTCTGACATATATTTAATGTATTTGTCAGCCTTGCGATAGAACTCGCTGCTGAGTCCCGAACCCTTTGCTTTGTCCACAATCTGCTCCACAGCCGTGAGCAAATCCATCTTCTTTTTCGTAGCCATTTACTTTGCCTTTTGAGATTAAACGAATCTGAGTGCAAAGTAAGCAAAGACCTCTGCCGTTTAGGGGCAGAGGTCGAAGGAAAATGTAGTTTTAACGAGTATTCGACGAAAAATTAATGGAAATTAATGGCAATTATATGTTAAAACTAAAACACAAATTACCATAAATGCCCCACGAATTACCATAAATTATATGTAGGCTCAGGCGGAACTTTAGTTTGCATCAGATTCACGTTAATTTTGGGGAAGAAAAGTTATGCGATTGGGTCAAGGCAGAAGTCCCTTCGCTTGCAGGTCTTGCAATGTTTCCCTATCCATACTTCGTCGAACTGGTTCATGGCCTGCTCCACGATTTCCGGGTCATCGGTCAGGATGCCAGCCTCGAAGTTTCGCTTGTTGTCTGTCTTCATTCCGATGCCGGCACCTGTAAGGTTCGCGCTACCGATATACACCTCCTTGCAGTCAAAGACGAGCATCTTGAAGTGGACTCGCGGACAAAGCACACGCTCCAAGCGGTCGTACAGGACAGGATACTTGTCGAAGTCCTCCCTGAAGTTCGGCCCAGGCTCCTTGGCATGAATGAGCCGCACCTCCACACCTTTCCGAATGAGTTGGGCAATAAGAGCCAAGAAAGGTTTTGTTTCCTTCCCCACCTCAACGTAAAGGTCTTTTATGTCGGCAGTCCCAATCCAAAACGTCTGCTTCACAGACTTCACCCGTGAAAGCACTTCTTTGTAGTGGTCGGAGTTGGAGATGAAGGTCAGCATATTTTAACAGTCCCCTAATTCTTTAACTAATTGCTTAAAAAGATTAAATGCATCGGAGTAAGAATAATATCCCGACCAATACTTGTGATCGTTCTCGTTGTAGTTGAAAGATTCACGTTGGGCTATAAAGGTAAAATCATTTTGAGTAGCAGAATAAGTATTCTCCTTATCATCCTTAGTAGCGTTGCTTTCAGGCCGGTAGAATATTCTGAAACGATATTGGTTGGGATCAGATTTCCCCCTTTCATAAAAAACATCTATGGTGACCATGCGATTGTTTGTGCATTTACGATTTATAAACATACAAGTGTCATCGTAATACCAGAAGTCAGAATTATCCCAATATTTGTATTCCTCTGGGTGAGATTTAGCATCTGCTAAAACATCGCGCCAGAATGCGAACGAACGCAACTCTCTGATATTACCATTACGCCACTGTGTACTTCCTAAAACATAAATGTCATAATCATTTATCCAGCGACACATAGAACGTCCCATTGAAGACCATACAGATGGATACTTAATAAAAAAGTATCTCCAATCTTTAATGGCTCCGCTTTTTAACGTGTCGGCAATGATAGAACTCATCACGGCATTAATATCATTACTAAACTCTTCTCTGTAATTGCTGATGTCAATTCTTTCTTTAAGACCTTCATATAGCCTTGATATCAACATCTTCATACTATAATTGTGTGGCTGTCCTTCAAATACGTCACTATCATTTAGAAATTTGTGCCATTCTTCCCGGCTACTCATGAATTTCATTTTATCACCAGAACGATATCCAAAGCCATAATGTGATGTGAAACACATCAAACTGCGCTGTAAATAGAATTTGCTAATATTACATCTTACACCTGATTGACCAAACATCAGATGAATAATTGTGGAGTACTCTTTGAATAATTGTTTATTTCTATGTTCAGGTAAAAAGTTGAAAATGAAACCTATTGTACCTCTGCAGAATGATGTCCCCTCAATAGTATTGAAAAGTTGTGCCCACTCTTTGTTCTCAACAACCCATTCGGCTTTATATGTTTCCTCCTCAAACTGACTCCTATTAAAGCCAGATCCTTCAGCTGATAAACTATGTGTAGAAAGCAGCTCATAGATGTCATTATCCTTACATGATGCAGCATAAGAGTGTATTGATTTCAGTATTCTTGCAAGATTCTCCTTTGAAATCATTGTGCCTAAAATTAAATTTCTCATGACGCGCATCCAGTCAAAGAGGGACGTTTTACCTTCTTGATAAGAAAGCAGAGAAAAGAAAAGTGGTAAAGTATTACCCCTACTACCCTTGCACATACTTATTTGGTAAATAGGTGTAGTTGTTTTCTTTTGGTCTTCACCAATGTACAGGTTCATATCATCCTAAAATCCGCAACTATCATCCAATACACGATTAAGGGTAGATTTATGAG
>R23__coassemble_196_pt1 | contig 43743 bp, 44 predicted proteins | sample R23__metabat2_high_PE_035 | metagenome-assembled genome bin R23
GGGCATATTCGTTTCTACCTGTGTTACAGATACTTATAAAGTTCTCAAACACTTCTACATGAATGATATCAAGTTGGACAATTCAGAGCAGGTGGAGCGCGTTCTGGGACGCATGTGGCTTGTCAACATCGACGAGTATAACGCCAAGACCGACCGTGAGCAGGCCAAGATCAAGCGGTTGCTGACGGAGAAGGATGTGCAGGTGCGCCGTATGCGCTCCGATCAGTACACGATGACTCCGCGCCTTTGCTCGTTTATCGCCACTACCAACGACCCCACGCCGCTCCCCTCGGGCGACGGTTCGCGCCGCTATCTCTGCGTGGAGGTGACGGGAATGGTTGACATGAGCGGGCGCATCCCCTATAAACAGATGTATGCCCAGGCCGTCAGCGAACTGCGTCAGGACGATGCCCTCTATTGGTTTACGAGCGACGATGAACGTGAGATACAGCAGCACAACCGCATGTATCAGCAGGTGCAGCCCATCGAGGAACTCTTGCCCACGCTTTTTGAACCCACCACGGACCGCAAGCGTGAGAATCTCTGGCAGGTGAAGGATGTGCAGAAAGAACTTGGGAAGTACCTCCGTTCGGGCGATATTCCTAATCTGAAGAATCTGGGCGCAAGCATTAAGAAGATGAAATGGCCGCGTGGCTCTTCCAACGGTGTGGAAGGTTACTATCTCAAGCGTAGAGTAGGGCGTGAGTAGTATCAAAGTAGTGCGATAATTAATCGTTGTACTACCGTGTTTTCGCTGATTATCAATAAGTTAGAGGACAAAGTAGTACGAGTAGGCCGATTTTTAATTTTTTTAGCTATATAAAGACAGCAGACAAAGTTAGGCAGAGCATATGGATATTGAGCATTTTTACAGGGAGCGGAGCCATGGGTTCCCGTTGATCCTGCTCCACGGAAACGGGGAGAACAGCGGGTATTTCGAAGGGCAGATGGAAGCGCTGTCAGGGGCGTATCATGTGTATGCGATAGACACGAGGGGACACGGCCAGACGCCAAGGGGCGAGAGGCCCTTTACCATCCGCCAGTTTGCTGAAGACCTGCTGGGGTTCATGGATGCCCATCAGATAGAAAGGGCTCATCTGCTCGGCTTTTCTGATGGCGGAAACATTGCCATGGTGTTCGCGATGAATCATCCTGAAAGGGTAGAACGCCTGATTCTCAACGGGGCGAACCTGGATGCCGGGGGCGTGAAGCGGAAGGCGCAGATTCCGATTGAGATAGGGTACCGGGTGGCAAGGTGGTTTGCGGGCTGGAGTGAGTCGGCCAGGAGGCATGCCGAAATGCTCGGTCTGATGGTGAACGACCCTGACGTGAAGCCGGAGGAGCTGACTGCTATTCGTGCGAAGACGTTGGTCATCGCGGGTACTGACGACATGATCAGGGAGGCGCACACGCGGCTGATAGCCGACAGCATTCCGGATGCGGAACTGGCATTTCTGGAGGGTGACCATTTCATCGCGAACAAGCATCCCGAGGCGTTCAACCGCCGGGTGATGGCCTTCCTGAACGGTTAACGTTGAGGTCGCCCTTTGATATTTTACTTAATGACTTTCTTGCCGTCGTGGATATAGACGCCATGCTGAGGCGAAGTGATGGTCTGACCGTTCAGGTTGTACCATCGGCTTTCCTGCTTTTTGTTGTTTGGGAGTTCATTGATTCCTGTGGCTTCGGTCGTGTGTGCAAAGTTGAACTGGCGGGTAAGTGAGATGCCGTCTTCGGTGGCTGTAACCTTGATGGAAAACAGCTTGTCGCTGGCCGTAGATGGGGTGACAATAAGCAGGTTGCCGTTGATTGTGCCTTCGATGCCTTCGGATATGGTATAGGACGGAGCGGAATATCCCGCAAACCAATCGGCAAGATTTATTTCCGTACTTTCGGCCAATTGGTAGTTTGGCTCGGCCATCCAGTTGAGGTAGTCTTCAAGGTTGGTATAGCCGTCGCCGTCGGGGTCTTCGTTGTTGTCGGCATTATGGGGATTGGTTCCCTTCAGTTCTTCAAACCAGTCGGGCATTCCGTCCTGATCGGTGTCCCAGTCAGATTGCCGGCTCTCTGTGGTGATGCCGAGTTTTTCCAAGTCAAAGCCTTCGCAACCCGTGTCTTCCTCGGAGTCTATCAGACCTTTCTTTTCTGAGCGGCTGCCTACGGTTGAGGTGGTGCCGTTGAGTGCCTCACGGACCATTCGCTTATCGTGGTTGTCAAAGCGGGGTAGGGTGCAACCGGCATCGGAAAGTACGTTCTTGAAAGCCGCCTGTGCCGTTTCGGCGTTGCCTTCGGGATTGAAGAATGCGAACGGAGAGGTGGGCAGCGGGTCCCAGTCAACCACTTGTCCGCCCGATGTGCTATATTTGTAGGTGGTTCCTTTTTTGTCTTCTGTCAGCTTTCCGTTGTTCTTTTCCTGACGGATGTTGCCGCTTACATAGACGCTCTGCGTCCCTTTTCCGGTGCCTTCCAGCTGGAGGGTCATCAATGTCGACTGGCTGGTGGAAGGCCCCATCTTGTAGTAGTTGTTCACGAAATTCATCTCGTGGGTTCCTCCGTCGGTAGCGCGTCCGCCCCAGTTATAGACCACATTATTATAGACGTCATGATGGCCGTCGTAATATCCGCTGCCGTCGAGCCCGCCTGATATACTCCAGTTTCGGCCTTCGCAATGGGCAAGCAGGTTGTGGTGGTAGCTTCCGCAGATGCCGCCCATCTCACCGCCTCCGATGGTTGCGGCAAAGCCATGAGCCTTTCCGTCGCTATAGTTGGGATGTCCGGCAACGTTGAGAGCTTCGCTGATGAGCGTATGCTGCAGGGTGAGACTCTTGCCGCCTCTCGAGGAGAATGCCTCGTCGATGGTCCACGAGATGGAGCAATGGTCCATGATGGAATGGTCGTTGCCCGCCATGCCGAGTCCGTCGAGTCCGATGTTGTCGGGGTCTTCATCGCTGATGTGTCCCCTGCGGTTGCGGATGAAGCGCGTAATGCCGTCGCTGGCCATTCCGAAGGGTGCACCTCTTAGCATGATGCCTGCTCCGGGAGCGGTTTGTCCGGCTATGGTAACATATTTATCGCCACATGTGAGTCGGCTTTTCAGATGGATTTCGCCCGACACGTCGAATACGATGGTGCGCGGCCCGCTCACTTTCTTGATGCCATAGCGGAAAGATCCTTCGATGGGGGATGCGTCGTCGCCGTTATCTTCCAGATTCGTGACGTGATAGACCGTGCCGCCTCGGCCGCCGATGGCATATTTGCCATAGCCTTCCGCACCGGGGAATGCCAGGTGGCGGGGGCGGAATGTCCAGAGTGTGCCCTTGCTGATTTCGCCATTGGCCATCTCTTCATCGATGCGCCAGTAGTATGTGGTCATCGAGGAGAGTCCGCTGACGGTATAGCTGTCGCTCGATGTATTGCCTATTTCAGAGAGACTTTCCGCTGAAGAACCGAACATGACGTGGTGTTTGACGGCTGAGGTGGCCGGCGTCCATTTCAACGTCACGTTTCCGGCATCGGCGTCTACATGATAGTCCGTATTAGCAGGATAAGGCTCCTGTGCGGTTTTCATGTTGTCCACGACGTCGAAGGCCAGGGCGTTGATGGTGACCGAAGTGGTTCCGTAGGAAGTACCGTTCACTGGTTTGGAAAGATAGGAAACGGTAACGCTTTCACCATCGTTCACCTGGAACTCCACAAACGATTGTCCGCAAGTGACGGTTGAGACGTCGCGGTTGGTCTGCTTAATACCTGTCAAGACGACGGTGCCGTTTACAAGCACATCAATGTCGGGGGCGACTAGTCCCTCAAAGTTGTTGTGATAGGCCTGCAACGTGTGCGTTCCGGTAGAGAGTCCGCTGATTTTGACGTCAATCTTGACGGCTCCGCTTGTCACGATATCATGGCCGTTCTGGTAACCCACCAGTCCGTCGCCGATAAGCTTGTATCCTTTGTTCTCCACACCGTCTTTCCAATAGTTGCTCGAAACGTATCCGCCGGCATAGTTGGCATCGCAGCTGATGGTGAGCATGACGCCGTCGAAGGTGCCGACGGCTTCCTCGGTATCGGTCACAGCCCAAGGGGAATAACCTGTTTCAGTACTTACTTGTTCGTTTCGGCCGGGTTTGTTAAAATCGATTTTTTGAGCAAACAGTCCGCAGACAATATTGATAGCCGTGATTGTCAGGAGGAGTCTTTTTTTCATTTTTATATTCTTTTCTTTACTTTTAAAACGTTTTTTTTCGTGGCTGTACTCAATTGTGTCTATTTTAAAATCCTTTTATCATATGCTTTTATCTTTTCTCCTTTGTATTTTTGAATATAAAAACCAAATACCCAAATTAGGTATCTGGTTTTCTTTTTTAGTATAAGAGTTTTGATGAACTATGGTTTTACGTAATGGATGAGCTGGGCCATGTACTGGATGAATGAGCGGGTGCTATAGCCCAGCACGGGCTTCTCGGGGGTGTAGGGGGAAGTGTCATACTCGTCGCCTACGAAGGTTGTACGATACTTGGTTTCATCAGATGGCGCCTGGTTTTCGGGCATGGGTTTGTAGACGTTCGAAATCTGGCTTAGCGGCGTGAGCCATCCTCCGCTGGGCTGTTGCGAGCGGATGATTTCCTGTACCGTGAGACCGCCCCGGCGCATGCCGCCTTCCGATGCCTTGTAGTAATACTCGGGAACGGCGATGTTCTTCTTCGGATAGAGTAGGGGCGAGGAGGCCGTCACTTCCTTCACGTTGGCCTTCATCAATGCGTGGTAATCGTGCTCCAGGGCATCGGGGTTGATGAATGCACACGAGCCGTAGTGGGCGATGGTGCCGCTGATCTCGCCGTCGGTATAGTACTCTCCGTTGCCTACGTTGCTTCCGCGGCGGTGGACGTACATGGGCGTGCCGTCTTCAGGCAGGAGAAAGCGCGGAGCCAGGAATCCCTCGGTAATAGGGCGGTAGTAGGTGTAGCGCCTGGCCACTTCGTCGGGGAGCCGTTGGGAGCGCAGGAAGTCGATGGCTGCCGGTAAGCCCTTGAGGAACTTCTGCTCGCCGGTGAGCCGGTAGTAGTCCATCATGGCCCTGACCATGCGAACGGTGGTGCCGGTATTGACCGAGCGGGGCTCATAGCTGCGGGCATGGGCGGGCTTGAGCGTCTTCACGAAGTATTGGTCGCCCCATCCGGCCAGGGGGGCTGGCTGTTGGAGGCGGAGGGAGAGGTCGAGCGCCTTGTGGATGGGACGGAGCAAATCCTTGCGCCCCAGTTCCTGATAGCATTGGATGAGGAACTCGATGTTGGCGGGCATCACGTCGTCGTTGAGGGTGACGAAGGATGAATAGTCTTCCTTGCCGCGGAAGGGATGGTCGTACATGAGCGGATAGCGCTGGGGCCAGCCGCCGTTGGCGTACTGGCTCTTGAGCACGAATGCGATGACCTTGTCGAGGGCCTTGTGCACCTCAGGGTCTTTCTTCTCGAGATAGACGCGAAGCATTAGGGTGGCGCAGACGGAGGTGGCCTCGTCATCGAAGGTGCTGTTACCATAGTAGTGCTGGAACTCCTCCAGACGCCATGCCTGACGGCCGATGGTGCGATAGAACTCCTTGAGCTGTTGTTCGCCAGCGAGGTCTTCCACGTAGTTCCATCCGCCTTCGGGATGCTGGACGGAGATGAGCACCCGGGCAATCTTCAGCGCCTGTTCGTAGTAGTATTCGTCGCCGGTGGCGTGATAGGCATCGAGCATCAGGTGACCCACGGAAGGGGTGCTGGGCGACTGGATCCAGACCATCGTGCGGTAGGGGGCCTCGAGTTCTCCCCACTGGCGGCTGCGGTCGGGCAGGTAGTTCCAAACGAAGGCTCCCCGGTAGCTGATGCTGTCCATCATGAAGGCCGTGGCGCGGCGCATCGCTTCCTTGGCCTCCTCGATGTCGAGGTTGCGGTACGTAAAGTTTTTGAACGTGGCCGTCCCCTTGCCGCAACAGAAGATGCCCGGCAGTACCGACTGGAACTGATAGAGCGTGTTGTGGTTATAGCCTGAGCAGTCCATGCCCCAGGTTTCGCGCTTCCAGTTCTTGCCATCGTAGCTATAGGAGCCCGTCACCACATGATTGTCGTTCCGGAGTCTTAGCCAGAGGTGGCGGGTGTCGCCGGCAGGATGCATGCCGCCTCCGCTCTGGCCGCCCTTGCGGTAGCGGTAGCGGCGGTTGGCATCGAAGCCCATGCCCATGTGGAACACGCTGTCGTAGTAGAGCACGAGTCCTGCACGTGTCTCGGCATCGCTCAGTTCAATCTCGGCTTCTATCTCGTAGCGGTGGTCGCCGGCTACGAACATCAGTGGGGAGGAATTGCCGGGGATGGTGCCCTTGGCTTTCAGGCGGATGCCGTCTTGGATATGTTCGATGCGTCCGGGTTCGTATGAACGGTAGAATTTCCAGGGGCCCCCTCCAACTCCCCCAAAGGGGGAGAGTACTGAAGCAGACTTGGTGCTTCCCCCTATTGGGGGGATAGAGAAGGGGGCTTCTATGGGCCCTACGGGATCGGCGCTGAGGCCCTCACGGTCTCTGATAAGCGGGCGAAACCATCCATCTTCGGTCATTTCCAGAGGTTCGAGGAGCGTCTGGCGTCCCAGGTCGGTAAAACCATTCTCGTAGGCGTGATAGACGCAATACCAGCGGCCGTCGGGGGTGTCGATGAGCGAGCCGTGTCCGCGGCTCCACCAGCGGTTGCTGTTGGCATAGGTGTGGATGAGCGGATTGTAGGGGCTGTCCTCCCAGGGACCGTTGATGCTCTTCGAGCGGGCCACGACCACCATGTGGCTGGTGGGAGGTCCGGCCGTGCCGCCTTCGGCATTCAGGTAATAGTAGTAGTCGCCGATCTTGCGGAGCTTGGGACCTTCCAGACAGAAGCCCTCGGTGAGCCATTCCTCGGGATATTTCCATCCGGGATAGACCACCTCTTCGGTGCCCGGCACCACATGGAGCCCGTCAGGTGTCAGTTTGGCCCGCTTGCCGGCACTGAGAAAGAGCCACCGTTGTCCGTCTTCGCCCACCACGTGGCAGGGGTCGATGTTGGCAACTCCCAAATCCACGGGCTCGCTCCACGGGCCGTAGGGGGAGTCGGCGGTCACTACGAAGTTCATGCGGCTATTGGGCTTCAGGTTGCGTCCTGCCTTCTTGCGCACGGCATCCGACGGATAGGCCACCGTGAAATAGATATAGTACTTGCCGTTATACTTGCAGATATCCGGAGCCCACACGGAACCCAGGAAGGTGTTGAGCGCCGAGCTGATGGGCTCCCAATGGACCAGGTCGCGGCTATGGAAGACTACGAGTCCCGGCACATAGTCGAAGGCGCTATGCGTCATGTAATAGTCCTCGCCGTCGCGCATGATGGTGGGGTCGGGATAGTCGCCTCTCAGGATGGGATTGGTGAAGGTGGAACGCTGGGCTTTGAGCGTAGCCAGTGTGCTCCACATGGCAATAAGGCATAGAAATGCGATGATAGATTTTGTTTGCATTATTAGTAGATCTTGTAGTTCGGCGCAAATATAGAGTTTTTTTTTCTATTTTGGAGTAATTTGTACGAAAAAAGTCTTATCTTTGCCGTCGAAAGCAGAAAAAGAGAATAAACTACCAATAATTAATCAAAAAACAACAACGTATGGAAAAGATTCTTTTAGTTTTAGTGGCTGCCCTTGTGCTCCTGTTCATAGGTTGCAAGAGCCACAAGTCGGATAAATGTAATGAAGAATGCATCACCGACAGTACCCACACCGCTGCTCCTCATGGCGTGATTACCACGACCGACGACGGACAGGTGGTCTATACCCGCGACATCACCACCAAGAGCGAACCCTTTGTGTTTGACAAGGACCAGGAATGGGAGCGCACGGGAGATCCCGGCGAGGTATACCGCAAGGTGATGGGCTATAACGACAACCTGATGATGGTGAAGGTGAAGTTCAAGAAGGGCTCTGAGGGCAAGCTTCATAGTCATCCCCATTGCCAGATTACCTACGTGGAGAGCGGCGCCTTCGAGTTTACCATCGACGGAGTCACCAAGATTGTGCGTGCCGGTGACGTGCTGATGAAGGTTCCCAACGTGGAACATGGTTGCAAATGCATCGAGGATGGTGTGCTCATCGACACCTTCACGCCCATGCGCAGCACTTTCCTGAAGAAATAAAGTGCTTCGCAAATGTAGAATGTAGAGTGTAGAATGTAGAATTTTCGTGCAAACGAATGCAGAGCCAAGTTTTCTTGAGCTATGCTGAGTGCAGCCGAAAATCATGAATGAAATTCATAATTATGATTACTGTTGGAGGCAAATTTTGGTATAGATTATGGGCTTGCCTGGTAATCATCATTCTACATTCTACATTCTCAATTCTACATTCAAAAGAACTGACCGACACCATTCCGCTGACCTTTGAATACAACATGCCCGTGGTGAAAGCCCTCATCAACGGTCAGGAGCGACGTTTCCTGCTTGATACGGGCTCTTCGGCCAGCATCCTCATGCTCGGCACGGGCGACGACTACACCCTGGCGGGTGACAGCATCGAGATGGAGGATGCTCACGGAGAAAAGCAACTGACGGGCTATACGCAGGCCGATTTCCGCCTAGGGTGTTTCGAAGGGAAAAAGAACTTCTATTTCATGCCCTACAACGAGGTGTTGCACGGACTTTTCGACGGCATCCTCGGCATGGACTACCTGGAGTATATGGGGGTGGTCGTGAAAATTGACGTGAAACGAGGGCATCTGATCGTGACCACCGACAAGCGGCTCTTCAACCGCGAAAAGCGGAAGAAAACCACCTACAAGCGCGACAGGACCGACCGGTTGCCGAAACTGAAGGTGAAGATGGTTCCCGGCGGCAAGGTGAAGAATGTGCTCTTCGACACGGGGTTCAACGAAATGCTGGAATTGCGCATGGAGGATCTTGAACGGTTAATGAATTCCCGCCGCGGAGAGGCCTTCCGACAACAACTCACGGGAACCGCCTACGGAGGAAATCAGGGAACGGCCTTGCAACAAAGGGATTCCGTGGGAAGGACCAACTTCAGGCTGAAGGAAATGGAGGCCTTGAAAACGAAGTTGTATGACATTGAAGCGCATGCCGAAGAAACTACCGACAGCAAACTCGGTGCTGCCATACTGAACCATGGGGCCGTCATCATCCATGCCAGGAAACGGAAAATCTACTTTCTCCCGAATGGGGAATGAAGGGGGGCAAAAAATTTGAGTCGCCCCCAATGATTTGAGGACGACCCGGCGATCTTGATTTCAGGTAAAGAAGGGTAAAAAGTATAAAATTATGTAACTGATGCAAAGGTAGGGGTTTTTCGGGGAGTGAAAAACATTCCGGGTGTTTTCTTACTTCTTTTGTTGCGACAAACGCCGAAATTTGCGACAAATCGGGGGAATGGCAGTAAAATTTGTCGCATTGAGAGATTTTTTCTCCGATTTTTCCATTTTTGGGGTAAAAAAGTAAAGGGACGCGCATCGTTGGATGTACGCCCCAGGAACATATAATTTGAAAGATTTAAAGATGTATCAATCTTCGATGTCGATGACCTGATAGCGGCCGTTGAAGGAGATTCCCGTTCCGTTGGCGAGTTTCACATCGGTGAGCCCGTGGTCCTTCCTGATTTTCTGGATGGCGCTCTTCGGGTAGTTCTTCTTGATATAAGTTTCAATGGCTTGGGGAATGAAGAAGGAGGGAACCCGTGAGGAGAAGCATTCGACACCCGTCCACTGGCCGTTGCTGTTGAACTCTATCTTGTCTCCGTCTTTGAAGAAGACGTCGTAGTCCTTGAACATAAAACCGTCTGACATGGTCAGCGAGATCAGCTTCTGATCGAAGTGGGAGTTGACAACCGTCTGTGCCGAGAGTGGCAGTTGATTGAAGCGAATGGCTTTGGCATTGCCTGCCATTGCGGAGGTCTGGATGACGATGACTACGAAAAGTCCGAATAGTATTGTTAAAACCATAATAGTAATATTTTTATTGTTGTTTCTTGTTTTCATTTGCAAAGATAATTAGGTTTCCGGTCAGGTTGGTGAGAATGGCATGTATTTTAGTCATAGTTGTTGCGACACCAGCTGTTTTTTGCGACACAAACGCGGATGGACGTAGCATTTTGTCGCGTGTCATGGTGATTTATAAGATGAAATAGGGGGCGGAACCATACATTTTGTAATCAGAACTTCTTTTTTGGCCAAAAACTTGGATAACTAAGGAATTTTTTTGTATCTTCGCAACGTAAACCAATTAAATAAGGTAAAGAAGATGAAAAACAGATTTCTGATATTGCTTTTGCTCGTGGCTGTAGGAAGCCTGAGTGTCTTACATGTGGAAGCTCAGAAGGCGGCCGGCAAGCTTGTCTATTCGGTGGCTACCGACGGATATGTGAACGTGCGCCAGGCTCCTTCTGCCAAATCCGAGGTGATAGGTGTTTTGACAACTGGTCGCAAAGGGGCTGTCTTGCTGAGTTCAAAAGGTACCTGGTGGAAAGTTCGTGTGGACGATGTGACGGGCTATGTAAACAGCAAGTACGTACAATTGGGTACGAAGCCAGCCGTGGTCAAGAATCTTCCAGAGTTCCACTATGAGGTAGTGGCTACCTGCAATACAATGAAAGAGGTGAAGGATTTCTTCTACTATTGTCCCGATGCCTTGGATGGCTCGCCTGTCTATCGAACTAACGAGAGAGGAAAGCAGGTCTATAAAATCTGTATAAGTTGCCATTCTACGCGTAGTGCTGCCGAGAAGGCCTGCAAGGTGACGAATGATTTATTCGGCAATGATTTTGCGAAGGTATGGACCACGAAGGGACTGGCTGAATGCGTCTATCTGCCCATTACACCCGCTGATAAGCGTGCCATTCCGCTGACGCCAGGGGAATAACGATGACGTCAATGATAACGTTAACGATAACGATAACTTGAAATTTGAAACCTGAAACTCTATGAAAAAGTATTTGATGATAGTCGCGATGATTGTGGCAATGCTGACGGGATGCGCCACCAGCGCCGAGAAGCTGGAGCGTCAGGCTCGCGAGGCTGCTTTTGTAGAAGAGGCCTTGCAGAACCGTCACTATACGATAGACATAAACATGATGCATCCCCTGAGAGGGAGGGCTGTCAATGTGACGAGCAATTACTCGGTGGAGGTGAGGGGCGACACGCTGGTGTCTTACCTTCCTTATTTCGGCAGAGCCTATCAGGTGCCCTACGGAGGTGGAAAGGGCCTGAATTTCATTGCTCCGATTACGGGTTACCAGAGTGAGACCGACCACAAGGGCAGGACTCGCGTGATGCTGACTTCCGAGAATGAGGAGGACAGTTACCTGTATGTGCTGGAGATCATGAGCAATGGTAACAGTTCCGTGGAGGTGCAATCGCGCCAGCGTGACCGTATCTATTATACGGGGCAGATGAATCTCTGGCCTTGACGTCAACAATAACGATAACACCCCCCTCCAACCTCCCCGAGGGGAGGGGATAGGAAGGGGACTTTAAACTTTAATCTTTAACCTCAAATGAAGAAGTATTTGTTTTCATTGGTCTTTGCCTTCTCGGCGTTGGCAATGCTGAACGGATGTATTGTTTCCGAGCAGAAACTCACGGATAAGGTTCAGGCTGCCATCGTGGATGACGAGCAGTCGAAGGGCAAGACACTCGAAGTGACGGAGTTCTCACTGGGCGACAAGACTGGCAAGAACTACCAGGGGGTGCTGAAAGGCAAACTCGACGGTAAGGAGGTAGTCTATGACGTGAAGGTGACAGACGAGGGCGATGACTTCGACGTAGACTGGACCCTCAGGCCATAGACTTCCTTGTGCTTTTCAGGTGATTATTTGACTTTCCCTTCGGGCGTCGATTTTCATTTCCATTGATGCTGGGCGGCCAATGCTATAAACATATAGTGAGAGGAGGCTCCGCCCAGGCAGTATTCCGTTTGTTGCCAAAGGAATGGGATTTCCAACAGTTCGGGGAAATCGGGACGGATGAGTGCCGTGCCTGATACCACTCCTCCGGGGATATACGACCAGTCGGCGCGATTCAGGCCGTAGGCCGTTGTTGCCGATTGGGAACCCACGATTCGCTTCTTTTTCCTTGTTTTGCGCCTCGAAGATTTCCTTGGCAATATTGAGACAATGTACGGAGAGGGTGTCGTTGAAGCCCTTCATCACCCTGGAGATGGCGGCCAGCTGGGCTGCCGTCTGCATCTCACGCACGGGATTGTTCTCCGTGAATATCCAACGGTCATCGGCATTGCCTTTCTTGCCGTCGGTCATGGCGGCGGCATCTCCCAAGAGCACATACTGGCGGAGGTTGTTGCAGATAATGCCTCGATAGAGACGTCCCAAGGAGAGATAGCTGTTCACCACGCTGAGCGCACCGTTCTCCACTTGTTGCAACAGGTCGTTCTTGCCGTCGGGCTCATGGATTTCCGTCACGCGAGTGTTCTGGTTGATGGATGTCACATCGAGTTCCGGATGCTTACACCAGCCTGATGGCCCTCGGGATAGATATCATCGAAAGCCATCACATCCACTCCCTCCGCATTGAAATAGCCTCGGTCGTTGAGCTTGAATGTCTGGGCGTTGATGGCCGTGGTGCCTGTAATGAGAGCACCGCAAATAATGAGTTGTCGGAAATGGTTCATAACGGATAGATAATAGGTTATAGAACGGGTAGCAGGTATTCCCAGATGAGATCGATGTAAGGCTGATAGAGCGATGATGAGGTGGTGAGTACCAATACGGCGTTACGGTCGGGGAATACGAAGATGTATTGTCCGGCATAGCCATCGGCACGGAAGGCGTTGTGGCGGCATATCCACATCTGGTAGCCGTAGCCCTGTACCCACTCGTTGTTGTCCTTGCTGAGTCCTGCCTTCTCAATGTCCTCGAAGCGTGTGCCGGAGGGTGCTGAAGGCACCTGGTAGCTCGACATCTCTTTGAGCCATTCGGCTGGTACTATTTGCTGGCCGTTCCATTCACCTTTCTGTAGGAATAGCTGGCCCATCTTCGCCATGTCTTCGGTTTTCAGGTGAAGGCCCCATCCGCCGCAATTGATGCCCTGCGGACTCTCTTCCCATTCAGGACGCTGGATGTGCAACGGTTGGAAGAGGCGCTTGTCGAGATAGTCGATCAGCTTCTCGCCCGTCACCTTCTGGAGGATGGCCGAAAGCATGAAGGTGCCCACGGAGTTGTAGAGATAGTATTCGCCGGGCTTGTGCTTCACGGGCCAGGCCAGGAAGCCCGTCACCCAATCCACCTTGTTGACGGTATCCTTGTTCACGAGTGGCTCCTCATCGTGGCCGCAGGTCATGGTGAGCAGGTCGCGAATGGTCATGTCGTTCAGATACTCGCTGGAATCGGCAGGCAGTTGGTCGGGGAAGAAACTCACCACCTTGTCCGTGATGTTCAGTTTTCTCTCGCTGATAGCCAGTCCGATGGCCGTGGCGGTGAATGTCTTACTGACGGAATGCATCACGTGTGGCTTGTCGGCCGCCTCTCCGTTGAACCATCTTTCGAGCAGCACCTTGCCATTCTTCACAATCATGATACTATGCAGCTGAATGGAATCGGGTGGGGCTGGACGGCTCTTGGTTGCTTCCACAAAGGAATCCACGGCAGCTTCCATCTCTGCCGTGGCCGTACCGCGTGGGAGGTCAATCACTTCTTTTTGGGTACAACCTGACAAAGCCATGGCTGTTAGGAAAAGGGAAAACAAAACTTTTTTCATAATTACTGTAGTTGGTAGTAAGTTTAAAATTGTTATTGTGCAAAGATAGGGATTCATTATAAATGTACAAAAAAATATCGCGGGAAAAACTCCCGCGATTACAAATCACTACCTAAAAAGATACTAAAGGCTACAAAGCAGGAAGAATACCGGCACCTCCTTTGCCCTGTAAGACCTCAGGTACCATGCTTGCCTCCATGGGAGTATACTTATATGGCATGGTTACCTTGCCCTCTTCCTCAACGTTGAATGCATCAATGAAGACGTTGCCTTTCAGGTTCCAGGCAATGGCGTCTTTCTGCCGGAAAGGATTTTTCACGCCCTTGTTGAAATAGCAGCCCTCCACGAGCATTTCACAGCCCTTGCGGGCATTGGCGGCAGCACTGTTGCCGGCACAATCGTAGAGGCAGTTGAGCACATGGATGGTACCCCAACGTGCCATGGGCATACGCTGGTCGCACCCTTTGCCCCAAATACAGCAGGCATAGGTGACGTTGAGGTTGTCAATGCCTTGATTGGGATTGTCGCTGGCTCCCACGAGATTGGTGTTCATGTGCATATAGGAACGTTCGCTATAACTGAAGGTGCACCATGAGACGGTGATGAAGTCGGCGTGCGAGTTGATGTCGAAGTTGGCATCCATACCATCCTGGAATGCACAATGGTCCACCCAGAGGTGAGTGGTGCCGGATGCCGTGAGCAGGTCGTCACCGCTTACATCCACGGAACCGGGGCCTTCAAACCGGATGTTGCGCACGATGATATTTTCGCATCCCCTCAGACTGAGGATGCCCGAGTTGCGAAAGTCTTCCTTGGAGTCGTTCAGATAGTCAATCAGCAGTTTGCGGACGTGGTATTCGGCTTCTTCCCTGACTCGGTTTCCATTGCTGAGTGTATAGCCGTTGCCTGAGGTCTTCAGAGCCTTTACGTTGGCTTCATCGAGCTTTTCCCTGATTTCCGGTGTCATTTTAAAACGGGTGGTCAGCAAGGCGCCGTTGCAACCGAGGAGAGTCTTGTTCTTCAGCATCTCTACCCGTATGGTCTTGTCGATGATGAAGGGGCCGTTGCTGCCGTTGAGCACCACGATATCGTTCTCCTTCAAAGCTTTTAGGATGGTCTTTGCCATATCGCCGCCGTTGCTTTTCAGGGTAATGCTCTTTCCGCCTTCTCCGCCGTTGAGATTGAAGCATCCGCCTTCAAGGCTGGTGCACACTGCCCACCCGAATGGCTTTCCCAAGTCATATTTACATGTCTTCTGAGCTTGAGTGGAAAGAATGGGGAGAAGTACTGCCCATAGCAATGCCGTCAAATACTTTCGATTGAATAATTGCATCTTTCGATTTGTTTAAGATGAGTTTGTCTGGTTGCAAAGGTAAATCATTTTTTCCTAAAACCAAGGAAAAGGTGCTGGAATTTGAAATAAATTTCAAAATGTATGGAATGTTTAGGGTTTTTATTTGTACTTTTGCAGAGAAAATCTTATAGAGAATGAAAAGACAATTGTTGATGATATTGGCGATGATAATCTGTGGACTGTCATTGCAAGCACAGGGATTTGATCAGCATGATGCTGATGAGAAGTATGCCACGGAACTGGTGAAGGTCGGTGAAACGGCTCCCGATTTCAAGCTTAAGACACCGGATGGTAAGGCTTTGAAACTGAGTAAATTGCAAAAAGGCCGATGGACTGTTATCGACTTCTGGGCTTCGTGGTGTCCTGATTGCCGTAAGGATATCCCGAGTGTGAAACGAATGTATGAAGACTTTGCTCAGAAAGGCGTCCAGTTTGTGGGTGTCTCTTTTGACACAGACAACGAGGTCTGGAAGAATGCCATTGCCCAATACGACCTGAAGTTTCCGCAGGTAAGTGAATTGAAAAAGATGCGCGAGTCACAGGTGGCTCAGGCATACGGTGTGAAATGGATTCCGTCCATGGTGTTGGTGAACCCGGAGGGAAAGGTGGTGCTTTCCACGGTGATTGCCGACAAGATGGAACGCACGCTTACCGAAACGTTTGCCCCAAAAGAGCGTCTAGTAATCGGGACTGTTGAAAAACTGACGATTGACGGAAGCAAGGGGAATTTGGCTGCCGTTATCCAGAAACCTCATTTGGCGCAGGGACAGCAGTGTCCGATGGTGATGCTCTGCCACGGATTCGGTGGAACGAAGGAAGGACAGCTTTTCGACTTGATAGCTGATTCTCTGGCCATGCACGGCATTGCCAGTATTCGTTTTGATTTCAATGGACACGGCGAGAGTGAGGGCGACTTTGTGGAAATGACGGTTCCCAACGAGATTGAGGATGCCAAGAAGGTATATGAATATGTACGCGATCTGCGCTATGTGGATAAGGTGGCGATTCTCGGCCATTCCCAGGGAGGTGTGGTGGCCTCGATGACTGCCGGTGAACTCCCCGATGACTTTGCTGCCGTGGTGCTGATGGCTCCTGCCGCCGTGCTCCGCGATGATGCCATCCGTGGAAATACGATGGGCAAGACCTATGATCCCTATGGTGATTTTGAATACATTGATATTTGGGGCAAGCATTTGGGACGCGATTATGTGAAGACGGCCTTCCGCCTGCCTATCTATGAGACGGCAGCACATTATCAGGGACCGGCAATGATCATTCATGGTACGGGTGACCGTGTGGTGCCATATACCTACGGATTGCGCTTTCATCAGATGTGGAAGGGCTCGGCTTATGAAGAGTTGGAGCAGTTCGACCATGGGTTTATGCAGAATGTCTATAGGGCGGCACGTCTTGCTAGTGATTTCCTAATAAAGAATCTTTGAAACTATATATGTTAAAGAGAATCTGCGATTTTATAGCCCGATGGATGGGCGTGCTGGTATTGGTGTCAGCCGTTGTGGCTTTGCTATGGCCTGAACTGTTCAGTGGCATCAAGCCGACGGTGATTAATCCGTTGCTGGGACTGGTGATGTTCGGCATGGGACTTACGTTGCGACTGGAGGATTTCAAGATTGTCTTCAGTCGTCCGAAAGATGTGATTACGGGATGCCTGGCTCAGTTTTTCATTATGCCGTTGCTGGCGTTGTTGCTGACACGTATTTTCGGCCTGAGTGATGAACTGGCATTAGGAGTCGTGCTCGTAGGTTGCTGTCCGGGAGGCACGGCCTCGAATGTCATCACCTATCTGGCAAAGGGCGATGTGGCTTTGTCGGTGGGTATGACGGGTGTGAGTACCCTTCTGGCACCCTTCCTGACGCCTTTGCTTACATGGCTTTTGGCAGGCCATCGGGTAAATGTGGATATGGTGAGCATGTTCCTCAGTATCTTGTGGGTGGTGATTCTGCCCATCGTGCTGGGTCTTTTTGTGAGAAAGGGCCTGCCGAAGTTTACGGAGCGCGTGGTGGCTTATCTTCCGGCGTTCTCGTCGCTGGCCATTGCAGCCATCGTGGTCATCGTGGTGTCTGCCAATGCCGCCAAACTGATGGTTGGCGGATTGCTTATCATTGTTATCGTGATGCTTCATAACCTTTGCGGTCTGGGCCTTGGCTATCTGATAGGTCACGTCCTGAAGTTGGAGCATAAGAAGCGTGTGGCCATCTCCGTGGAAGTGGGTATGCAGAATTCTGGATTGGCAAGTGCACTGGCGGCCGCTCATTTTGCAGCCTATCCTCTGGCTACAGTTCCTGGGGCCATCTTCAGTGTGTGGCACAACATCTCCGGTGCCATTGTTGCCAGACTATACAGTCGTAATATAAAATAGAATATGATGAAGAAATATATTTTGGATTTATCGGTGAGCGCCTGTGAGCGCATCAACGAGAAGTATGTGCTGTTGAGGCTCACCGACGACCAGCCTCTGCCGGAGATGGTTCCCGGGCAGTTTGTAGAGGTTCGTGTGGATGGTTCGACCTCAACATTCTTGCGCCGTCCGATTAGCGTGAACTTCGTGGACAGAGATAAAAACGAGCTTTGGCTGCTGGTGGCCACCATCGGCGACGGCACACGCCGCCTTGGACAACTGCAGGCAGGCGACATCGTGAACTGTGTGCTGCCTTTGGGCAATGGCTTCACCATGCCCACGGAGCAGAAGAAAGTGCTGTTGGTGGGTGGCGGCGTTGGGGTTGCTCCCTTGCTTTATTTTGGCAACCAGCTGAAAGACCGCGGCATGGAACCTACTTTCCTACTGGGAGCCCGTTCTGCCAAAGACCTGCTGATGCAGGAAGAGTTTGAGAAGTACGGTCGTGTGTTCGTCACTACCGAGGACGGGACGGCTGGCGAAAAGGGCTTTGTCACCCAGCATTCGCTTCTTCAGAAAGAATCATTCGACCAGATCAGCACTTGCGGCCCGAAGCCCATGATGGTGGCCGTGACGCGGTTTGCCCGCAAAGAGGGCGTGTTCTGCGAGGCTTCGCTGGAGAACCTGATGGCCTGCGGACTGGGAGCATGCCTCTGTTGTGTGGAAAAGACCACCGAGGGCAATCTCTGTGTCTGCAAGGAAGGTCCCGTGTTTGATGTTAAACGCTTAATGTGGTAAGGTATGGCAAAACTGAATGTAAAGATAGGAAAACTAGGACTGAAGAATCCCGTGATGACAGCCTCGGGAACGTTTGGCTATGGCGTTGAATTTGCCGACTTCGTAGACCTGAGTCAGATTGGCGGCATCATCGTGAAAGGCACCACGCTGAAGGCTCGCGAGGGCAATGACTACCCCCGTATGGCCGAGACTGCCCAGGGCATGCTCAACTGCGTGGGACTACAGAACAAGGGCGTGGACTATTTCTGCAAGCATATTTATCCGGAGGTGAAGGATATCCAGACCAATGTGCTGGTGAACGTCAGCGGCTCGTCGCCCGAGGACTATGCCGAATGTGCCGCCCGCATTGATGAACTGGAAGGCATTCCGGCCATCGAACTGAACATCTCGTGTCCTAATGTGAAGCAGGGCGGAATGGCTTTCGGCGTCACCTGCGAAGGGGCTGCCTCGGTGGTTCGTGCCGTTCGCGAGCGCTATCACAAGACGCTCATTGTGAAACTTTCGCCCAATGTGACGAACATTGCCGATATTGCCCGTGCCGTTGAGGCCGAGGGTGCCGACAGCGTTTCGCTTATCAATACGCTGATGGGCATGTCGATAGACATTGAGAAGCGCCGTTCGCGACTCAGCATCGGTACCGGCGGACTGAGCGGTCCTGCCGTGAAGCCCGTGGCTGTGAGGATGGTGTGGCAGGTAGCCCATGCAGTCAAGATTCCTGTGGTTGGCCTTGGCGGCATTATGACTGCCGAAGACGCCATCGAGTTCCTGATGGCCGGTGCTACCGCCATCGAGATTGGAACGGCCAACTTTATAGATCCTGCAGTTACTATTAAGGTACGCGACGGCATCAACGACTGGCTCGACCGCCATGGATGCAGTTCGGTGCAGGAAATCATCGGAACCGTGGAAGCCTGACATTCTTGACGAAACAATAAAAAAGCGCCTCATCGGATGATGGGGCGCTCTTTGTTTGCTTCCTTTCTTTTATTTCACTCCTTCAACGGTATAGCCTGCATCGCGGAGCAGTTGCAGGATTCCCTTGTTGCCAGGCAGCTTCTCGATGCCGAAGACGAAGAGGGTGGGGGCTCCCTTCATGATGCCGGGCATCTTCTGCGCCCATTGTGCAATGCGCTCCTGACATGCATTCACCTCCTCGGCCGTAGCGTCGCAGTTGCCGCCGATTTTCTCGTTCAGAGCCTGCTCGATGGTGTTCATGTTCTGCATCATGTAGCCGTTGAGCACGTTGTCCATCTGCTTCTGGTAGAAACTCTGATTGTCCACCAGGCACATCATCTGCTCCTTCTGGCGGCTTTCCGAAGCGGACTTGTATACAACATTGGCATATTCCTCGATGGTCTCCATTCCGAACATCGGCATGTTGTTCTTCTTGGCCAGCTGCACGAAGTAGGCATCAATCTGCGACATCGGGTCGAATGTGCCGCGATGGTTCGAGAGATAGAGCCAGATCTTCATCTCGTGGAGCAGTGCTGCAGGCGTCTTCTTCTCAATCTTGGCAGCCAGCATACGGTTGCGCAGATCCTGCTCCTGCGTCTTCATCAGGAATCCGTTGAAGCGCTTCAGTTCGTCAGCGCTGAGCAACTGCTGGATGGTTTTGCCGTCAGCCAGTGTTGCGGCCTCTTTCACGGTTTGAGAGGCATCGGCCGTAGCTACGTCCACATTCAGTTCGCCATACATCTGGTCGGTACCATTGAGGGCATCGCTGATGCCGTTGATGAGTTGCGCCATGGCAGCGGGAGCCAGGCGGTGCGTACCCACCACGTAGGAGGGCTTTTCAAGTTCATTGCCGGAAATCTTGTACATCAGCTGAGCCGATGAACCAATGGTGCCAAGCACCAAAGCCATTGATATAATTATTCTCTTCATATATGAATGTTATTAAAAAAAACAAACTTCGTTGCAAAAGAGAGCGGCCAAACAGCCGCTCTCAACCAACACAAAAACTAAACTAGACTTAACTAAACAAGAACCAAGTTTCACAACTCTAATCCTTGTCGAGTGCAAATATAGTTATTAACTTCGTAATTGAATCATTTTAAGTTGTATTTTTAACACATTTTTTCAACGTTTGTTGATTATGGCGCTTTTGTTTTTTAAAAAGGAGTCAAAAACAACCATCGCGGCCATTGCCTCAACAATAGGTACGGCTCTGGGCAAAACGCATGGGTCGTGGCGTCCCCGGGCTTTGAGTGTCGTGGGATTGCCTTCCAGATCAACGGTTTCCTGTTCCATCAGCAGCGTAGCCACGGGCTTGAAGGCTATCCGCATATAGATGTCCTCACCATTGGAAATGCCACCTTGAATGCCGCCGCTGTGATTGGTGCGCATCTTGACAATCCTGCCGTCATCGTTACCGTTAGGATTATCGTTGAAGAATACGTCATTCTGTTCAGAACCGAAAGTGCTCACGCAGTCGAATCCTTCTCCGTATTCGAAACCTTTCACGGCATTGATGCCCAGCATGGCAGCACCCAGTTGGGCGTGAAGTTTTCCAAACTCAGGCTCTCCGAGACCTGCAGGACATCCCTTGATAACACAGGTGATAATTCCTCCCACAGTGTCGCCCTTGGCTTTCACAGAGGCGATAAGCTCCTCCATTTCCTTGGCCTTATCGGCATCAGGACATCTCACGATGTTATCCTCCGTTTTGGAAAGGTCATACTTACGGTAATCCTTATCGAGAGCGATGGGGCCCACCTGTGAGGTGTAGGCTTGGATACTGATGCCCAGCTGTTTCAAGGCCAGTTTTGCAAAAGCACCTCCAACGCAACGGGCTATCGTGATACGCGCGGAAGAGCGTCCGCCTCCACGATGGTCGCGGATACCATATTTATTATAATAGGTGAAGTCGGCATGCGACGGACGGAAGAGACAGCGCATATTCTCATAATCCTGAGAGTGCTGGTTCTCATTGCGTACGATGAAGCCGATAGGGCATCCCGTGGTTTTGCCTTCGAAGACACCACTCAGCAGTTCAACGCGGTCGCCTTCCTTGCGGTCGGTGGTGATGCGGCTCTGTCCGGGCTTGCGCCTGTCCAGTTCCTGCTGAATGAAGTCCATATCCACCTCAATACCTGCAGGCATACCGTCGATGACGCCGCCGATGGCTGCTCCGTGGCTCTCGCCGAAGGAAGTCAGCGTAAAGATATTTCCGAAAGTGTTGCTCATTCTTATGCTTATGTTTTTAACTGAATCCGAAGGCACTAAGGCTGGTTGTCAGTCGCAGCCGCCACAGTTGCCGCCTCCGCAACCACCTCCACAACCGCCTTCGCCACAGCCTCCGCAGCCTCCGCAACCGTCGGCACCGCTGATCATGTCTATCATCTGGCGTATTTCATTTTCGCGGGCATCACGGTTCTCGATGACCGTTCCCACGAAATGGAGGTTCTTGCCTGCCAGCGGATGGTTCAAGTCAACGGTCACCTGCGTATCGGTGATTTCCGTCACGCGTCCCCAGAAGCGCTGTCCCTCTTCATTCTGCAAGGGAATCTGCGCATCCTTCTTTACATGTTCGCTGTCAAACTTTCCGTCTACCACGAAAGCCTCCTTGGGGAGTTCCACGATGCGCTCAGGGTCTGCTTCGCCGTAGGCATCTTCCTTTTTGATGACGAAGTCGAAAGTCTTTTCCTCGGCCGTGGCCAATATCTGCTGCTCAAAAGCATCCAATGCCACTCCGAATCCGCTCAGGAATACAAAGGGGCGCTCTTGGGTGGCTTCCTCGATGAGTTGTTCAGCACCGTCGTTTCCTGTATAGAGTTTATAGGTGACGGCCAGGAATTTGTTCTGTTGTTTTTCCATTTTGTTCCTTTTTCTTTAATCTGGTTGCAAAGGTAAATAAAAAATCTGATATTCTTTAATTTGCGTAGAAAAAACGGTAAAAACCTTCAAACAATGCCCCATGGGTTATATTTTCCGCTATCTTAATGGCGGTGAAATCTTTTTCAAATAATTTCTGAATATGCGTCTACGTGTAAGAAAATTATTAACATATTCAAAAAACGATGGACTATTGCTCCTTTTTTTATATATTTGCACCAATCATTTAGTCTTATGAAGAAAGATTGGATAGATTAGGAATCAACATTAAGATAAATATAGAATTATGAAGTACAAACGATTATTTGTAAGCCTTATGGCAATAATAGGCGTGCTGACCCTTTCGGCACAGTCAAGTATTTATGATTTTAAAGTGCAGGACGATGTGGGACAGGAAGTTTCACTCTCTGATTACAAGGGAAAGGTGCTGCTGATTGTGAATACTGCCACACGATGCGGATTCACACCGCAGTACAAGGAGTTGGAGGCGTTGTATGAGAAGTATGCAAAGGATGGCTTCGAGATTCTCGATTTCCCCTGCAACCAGTTCGGACAGCAGGCTCCTGGTACTATTCAGGAGATTCACCAGTTCTGCACGGCCAACTTCAATATCGAGTTCCCGCAATTTGACAAGATTGAGGTAAATGGTCCTCATGCGCATCCACTCTATACTTGGCTGAAGGCACAAAAGGGTTTCGGCGGCTTTGACGTAGCAGATCAGCGGGGTAAGATGATGGACGGGTTGCTCCGTAAACAGGATGCTGATTATGATAAGAAGGCTGACATCAAGTGGAACTTCACCAAGTTCCTCGTCTCATGTGACGGTCAGGTGTTGAAACGCTATGAGCCAACTGACAAGATGAGTGCCGTGGAGGCCGATGTTGCGATGTTGGTAAATCCTGTGCTGAAGAACATGATGGACCGTCGCTCCATCCGCAAGTATCTCGACAAGCCTGTAGAACACGAGAAACTGGAGGTTGTCGTTAAGTGCGGTATCAATGCACCGAGCGGAATGAACCGCCAACCGTGGATTATCCGTGTGGTGGAAGACCAGAAACTGATTGCCGACGTGAACAAGGCAGCAAACAGAAGTCTTTTCTACGAAGCCCCAGCCCTTATCTGCGTTTGCACACCTGCCAATGGTGGGGGCGAACTGGATGCTGGCTTGTTGGGTGAGAACATGATGTTAGCGGCTCAGTCATTGGGATTAGGAACTTGCTGTCTTGGTGGCCCCGTGCGCTTCCTCGTTTCGAACGAGAAATGTAAGTTCTTCCTTGACCATCTTGACATTCCTTCAGATTACAAGCTGAACTATATCCTTGCCATCGGCTATCCTGGCGAGCAGCCCGATGCCAAGCCTCGCGATGCCTCGAAAGTGAAATATATAAAGTAGATACCTATTTCTGATTAATCTGCTTTTGCAGGTCTTTGCAGGTGTGTAATACTTAAAAATCCTTTTTTTTAGGTATTGCGCACCTTCTTTATTTGACATACCTTTGCGCCCAGATTTCAATATTTATCAACTATGACAAGAAGTATTAAGATTTCCGTTCTGTGGCTGCTGACCATCTGCGGTTTTGCCTGCCACTCCATATGTGACGTACTGCCTTTGTTCTGGGGCAAGAATATGGCCGTTGCTGCCTCCGACAATGCCGGACAGTACATTATCATGCCAATGATGATTGTCATCGGTATAACTCTCGCATGGTATAGTATTAAATATGTAAAGGAGGATTGAACGATGGGATTATTGAAAACCTTATTCACCAACTGCGCCTGTCCCAAAGGACAAATGGGACGCGCTATGTTGAAGTTTATGAACCTCTGTCATGCTCCGCTGACGAATTGGGGACTGAAACTCGTAGGTATCCAAGACGGCTGGACAATGCTTGATATTGGCTGCGGCGGAGGAGCTACCTTACAGCGACTATTAAAACGGAGCAAGGGGGCGCAGGTCTATGGCATCGATATCTCTGAAGAGAGTGTGGCAAAGGCAAAGAAGGTAAATGCCAAAGTGCTCGACAAGCAGGTCTTTGTGACTCAGGGTTCTGCCGAGAAGCTTCCATACGATGACGGGAAGTTCGACCTCGTTACGGCAGTCGAAACTGTCTATTTCTGGCCCAATCTGCCTAATTGTCTGAAGGAGGTGCGCCGTGTGCTGAAACCAAGTGGAAAGTTTGCTATCATGGTGGAGGTTGTTGACGGCGATTCCGTGTGGACGAATGTTGTTGAAGGTATGACGGCTTATTCGCCAGAGGAATTGAAGACAATACTAGAAGATGCAGGCTTCATCCAAACAGAGATCCATCGTATGAAGCCATCGAATGCCACGATTATCGGCGTGAAGGGATGACTTTTTTTCTTTGCAACCGAGTTGCGACAATAATAAAGTAATTTTGCAGCCGAAAATCAAAGGATAATAAAAATGGCAGACAAAATTAAGAGTTCGTACAAATTTAGCAAAGGTTTCTACGATGATGCGATTACCCAAGGGAAATGGTGGAGTAAATTATACTTCAAACTTCTTTGGGGCGGTGTCGATGATAACGAGATTGCCCGTAAAGTGTTGAACTGGATTCCAGATGATTTCAAGGGTAAGATGCTTGATGTGCCTGTGGGTACAGCTGTATTCACAACTGAGAAGTACAGAAGGATGAAGCAAGCCGTCATCACCTGTCTGGACTATAGTAAGGATATGTTAGAACAGGCAGAGTACCGATTCCGAGGGGCAGGCATTACCAACATCAAGACGATGCAGGGCGATGTAGGCGAACTGCCCTTCAAAGAGGGTACGTTCGATTACGTGCTTTGCATGAACGGCTTGCATGTGTTCCCTGATAAGGATAAGGCATATTCAGAGATTCTGCGCACGCTAAAACCGGGTGGCGAACTGTTAGCCTGCTTTTACATTGCTGGCGAACAGGAGGTTGCCGACTGGCTTGCAAAGACCGTGATGACCCGTATGGGCTGGTTCACGCCTCCCTTCGACACTGCTAAAGGCGTACGCCGGCGGCTGGAGCCATACTATGACATTCTCGATTCTCATGTAGAGGGAGCCATGCTTTATTTCAGGGCTAGGAAAAGATAGGATTTTACAAGGCTATGACGAAAACATTGATTATAGGATTGCTGATACCGCTACTAGGCACGATGCTCGGCTCGGCTTTCGTGTTCTTAATGAAGAACGAGATGTCGGAACGGTTACAGAAGTCGTTATTGGGTTTCGCATCGGGGGTGATGGTGGCGGCATCGGTATGGTCGCTGCTGATACCCGCAATGGACATGGGTAGTGATAGCGGCAGGTGGGCGGTGTTGCCTGCTGCAGTCGGTTTCCTGTTGGGAATGGGATTCCTGTTGCTGATTGATGAACTGACGCCCCACTTGCACATAGGCACGGACAAGCCCGAGGGTATGCGTTCGCATCTGTCGAAGACGGCGATGCTTGCCCTTGCCGTCACCATCCACAATCTGCCTGAGGGCATGGCTGTCGGTGTGGTCTTTGCCGGGGCAGGGAATGGTGCGGCCCATATATCATTGGCCAGTGCCGTTGCTGTCTCGTTGGGTATTGCCATCCAGAACATCCCTGAGGGAGCCATTATCTCTATGCCGATGCGTGCGGCTGGCAATAGTCGTTGGCAATCTTTTATCTTAGGTTCTCTGAGTGGAGCCGTAGAGCCTGTTGGAGCCGTTGCAGTCTTATTGTTGGCTTCACTATTGATGCCCGTCCTTCCCTATATGCTTGCCTTTGCTGCAGGAGCCATGTTCTATGTCGTGGTCGAAGAACTCATCCCCGAAGCCTCCGCTGGTAAACATTCCAACCTCAGTACTATCGGCTTTGCCATTGGCTTCGTGTTGATGATGGTACTCGATGTGGTGATGGGATAAGGTCGTTTTCTTCTATTTCTGGAATAACGACATTTTTTGATTTACGTCAAAAAAACGGCAGAATCCTTCAAACAATGCCTCCAAAATGCTTTGAGACGTCGGAAAGCTCCTTACCTTTGCAGCGGAAAACAAGAATAAGCCTCCGTCAGAAAGGGGGCATTTAGGGTAACAAAGTATTATTAATTAAAGGTAAAAAGATTGATTATGAAAAAGATGATTTTGATGGCTGTTGCCATGCTCAGCATGAGCGCAGCATTTGCAGGTAACGAGGACGTGAAAGCTGTTCGTAAGGCCTACAACATGAACGTCAACTACGACCGTTTGGCCAAAGTCCTGAACCTCACCGGCGATCAGTATGAAGCAGTGGAATATTTTCACGACAACTTCTGCAGCGAGATGCGCCGCGCCTCTTATGCTTCTTCAGAGAAGCGTCAGGCACGTTTCGAGAAGGCTCTGCGCAAGGACCTCAGTGGTATGCGTAGCGTACTTAACCGTGACCAGTACCGCACTTACGTGATGCTGCTCAATGTTACTCTCGTAAACCGCGGTTTGAAATAAGAAAAACAGACGAGAGAGAGTTTTTTCAGATGGTGAAGACCGTTTCCCGAACAGAGTAGGGGAGCGGTCTTCCTTTTTTTATAATCTAAATGAGATTTTGTTTTGATTTTACGCGCATTTCCACTATCTTTGCAACCAGAACGGAGGGAATACTCCCGTCCCTAAAACGAAAATTTTATGAAGACCCGCTTCCTGCTTGCCAGTCTGCTGCTGGTTCTCTTCCTACCTTTACAGGCACAGCGTCCTGCCTATGGCAAGATGTCGCCGATGGTCAGGAAAATGGTTCGTCAGCATGAACGTCAGCTTCGTCGGATGCCTGCTGCTGCACCCGCCCAGAACGAAACTGACGACTTTCATACCTGCGTATTTATACGCATCACCGAGAACGCCTCAGAAGTGATGGCCCTCCACCAGTGCCGTCTGCTGGCTCAGTATGGAGACATCTACATCGTCGACGTGCCCCTATCTCAGGTAAGTGTCCTTTCCTCCCTGTATGAGGTGAAGCGCATAGAGGCAGAGCCTATGTCGAAAGTACTGATGGATACCACGCGCATCATCGTTGGCGGCAAGGCAGCCAATGAAGGTCTCCGTCTCCCGCAAGGCTATACGGGCAAGGGTGTCATCATCGGTGTGGAAGACATTGGTTTCGACCTGACTCATCCCACTTTCTACAGTCGTGACCTCTCCACTTATCGTATCAACCGTTTATGGGACATGCTCGCCGATGATGGCGACAACTCCACCTACGTAGGGGCCCAGTTTACCACCCGTGAAGCCATTCTTGCACATGCTCATTCACGCGACGGACTCGGCCAGACGCATGGTACCCATACCGCTGGCATAGCAGCCGGCAGTGGCTACACGTCACCCTATCAGGGCATTGCTCCCGAGAGCGAACTCTGTCTGGTCAGCAATGCCGTTACTGAAGATACCGTCTTTATCGCCAAGGAAGACTTCTACCGCTTCACCACCGCAACTGATGCCTTGGGCTTCAAATATATCTTCGACTATGCCGACGAAGTGGGAAAACCTTGCGTCATCTCCTTCAGCGAAGGCTATACCGACATGCTTCGTACCAGTAATCTCCTTTTTTATGAAGTCCTCGAGCGCATGACGGGGCCTGGTCGTATATTCGTCACCGCCGCAGGCAATTCCGGTTACCTCCCTTCATACGTACTTAAGCCCCACGGTGTAGAGTCGGCAGGCTGCTTTCTCCTCGATAACGGTAACCTGATACGCCACCAAATCAGTGCCAACGGCCCCTTCTCCTTCCAGATCAGCATCTACGCCGATACTTCATCACCATATATTTATAAGGCTAATACCGAGCAGATTCTGGAGCGCCCTGACTCCAACCTCACCGACACCATCCAGGTGGGCGGCGAGCAGTACGTCATCGACATCATCGCCTTCCCCAATCCTTTCGACGCTTTTGCCACAGGCTATGAACTGACCATCACCGGCCCCAGGTATTTCGCTTTCAAAGTGCCCTTCTCCCTGCAAGTGATAGGGAAGGAGAGCCGGGTGGAACTCCTGCGGATGTACGGCGAGTTCACCACCAATGACCTCAATCCCGCACTCCATGATGCCGTGCTCGGTCACCACATCCTGGCACCCGCCAGTGCGCCTGCGGCCATCACCGTGGGTTCCAATGCCTACGTCACGGGCCATTACAACTATCTCGGAGAATGGAAAAACAGCAATGGTGGCGTTGACGGTGTACGGGCCGATATGTCAAGCATAGGCCCCACACTCGACGGTCTTATCAAGCCCGACGTCATGGCTCCCGGGCAGAACATCATCTCCTCCTATAGCAGCTATTATCTTGAGAACCACCCCCAGGCAGGCGATATCGCCTGGGACGTAGAGCATTTCCAGTACAACGGGCGTACCTATCCTTGGAACAGTAACAGTGGTACCTCGATGGCCTGTCCTGTGGTGGCTGGTGTCGTAGCCCTCTGGCTCCAGGCCTGTCCCACGCTTACTCCCGACGATGTGCTCCACATTATCGCCACCACTTCCACACATCCCGATGCCACGCTCACCTATCCCAACAATGAGTATGGCTATGGACAGATAGATGCAGCAGCCGGTCTCCGTTACATCGTGTCTACAGCCATCAGGGAAATGCCTGCCGACACTCCAGCGAGGCAGACCACCTACAACCTCATGGGACAGCCTGTTGGCAGCCACTATCGCGGCATCGTCATCCGTGGCGGCCGCAAATATACCCAAAAGTAGGTATTCCTGCAAAACCATCATTTTTAGGTATTGCCTGTTATTCATTTTCGCCGTATCTTTGCAACCGAATTCAGAAAGAAATCTCATATACATCAACAAAGATACATCAACAAGACGAAAATGAGTAAGACAGTAGTAGTTTACGGTTCTTCAACCGGCACCTGCGAAGCCATCGCAGAGAAAATCGGCGCCAAACTTGGGGCCGAAGTAGTTAACGTACAGGACTTGAACGGCGACGTTCTCACTGCCGACAACATCCTCTTGGGTACATCCACCTGGGGAGCAGGCGAACTGCAGGATGATTGGTACGACGGACTCGACGTCATCAAGGGCGCTGACCTTTCCGGCAAGACCGTAGCCATCTTCGGATGCGGTGACTCAGCCAGTTACGGCGACACTTTCTGCGGAGCCATGAAGGAACTCTACGATGCCGCCAAGGCTGCCGATGCCAACGTCATCGGAGAAGTGTCCACCGAGGGCTACACCTTTGATGACAGCGATGCCGTGGTTGACGGACAGTTCGTAGGCCTTGCCCTCGATGACATCAACGAAGACGACAAGACCGACGGTCGCATCGATGGCTGGATAGCCCAACTGGGAATTTAAAAACAAAAAGCAAAAGAAAACGACAATAAACCATGCAGCAAGCCGAGATTCTGCCCGCCGACATGAAAGTGCTCATGAACCATATCTACGAACTCAAGAAAGGAGTCCGCAACATGGTGCTCTTCACTTTCAATAAGCGCTATGAGACCTATGCCCGTACCCGTTTGGAACATGCAGGCATCGCCTACATCATCCAGCCCGTGGGCAATGAACGCCTCAATCTCTTTTTCGGCAAGAAACAATGTCTCGATGCCATCCGGATGATGGTCAACCGCCCTCTCAATCAGCTCACTCCCGAAGAAGACTTCATCCTCGGTGCCATGCTCGGCTATGACATTTGTGCCCAGTGTGAGCGCTATTGTGAGCGAAAGGAGCGTTGCAACCACGATTGTGAGCATTGTCGCTGCGCACAATAGAAACAGACAAGAAATCTTGTTCGCTAAATAAAATTCATAATGTTTTTGTATAATAGGAAAGGGCTGTCCGTGAGGATGGCCCTTTGTGCTTTATGAGTACGCATTTACAATTAATATAATAAGTAAAGACAATAGAAAAATAAGTACCATCTTAAAACCAGAGTGCTCATATTCACAGCGCATCATGAGTGACAGTGTGGGGATACGGGACTCTGTTCACGAAGAATATAATGAAGTTAGCTCGCCATGCTCGCATCAGGAAGTTAAAGGACAATAGTTTTTCGCAACCAAATCAGCCCTCAAAAAGAACACGGCTTTACAAAGGTATCGTCCTTTAACTTCTTTAACTTCAATAACTTCTTTATCTTCCGAAACTTCAAAATTGAGGTGTTGAACGCAGGGATTCTGTGAACGTTTTTTATAATATGAAAGGGCTGTCCGTGAGGAGTCGCATTCGCGTTTATGGAAGAGGTGGAGCCGTATATTTTTGACTAACCAAAGTTTATTCTCTTTAAGGGGGAGGGAGTCTTTGACGGGCTTCCTCCCTTTTTTGCTCTACAGAGCATCAGAGGGTGAGAGATTATTAATTACCGTTAAATACGGTGGTACGCTTGTGGTTTTCTCTTTTTATTTTTATCTTTGCAATACAATATTTACAAAACTACTAACATGAATATGAAAAAGTTTCTTTTATTTGCAGCAATTGCTTTGCAGAGTGTATATGCTTTTGGTCAGGAGTTTGTTGCCGGACTTATCACGCCTCCATTGGCGAAGCAGGTCATGTACGGCGGAAAGGAAGGCAAGTCTTATGCCGTGATTATCAACACCAATCTGAGCAAACGCGAGATTGTGAAGAAAACGACCGACTATCTGGTCAATTTCCAGTTCGTGGACAAAAAGGACCTGCATCTGGACGAGATCAATTCTAAGACTGCTGAATACGTGGTGCCTTTCGAATTTCCCCAGTTGTGGTACATCTCCGGCGTGTATAATATGAATCCACTCGTGTTCCGTGCCGACATTCGGTTTGAGTTTCATTCCAACGGCAATGTGATGATTGTGGCCCAGGACCTTGACTCTTATTTACTGACCTTAAACAAGACCTATTATGACAAGCCTGAACAGCGAAGTAAATATGCGAAGAAGTATTATGAGGACGCTCAACTTTACAGCGCGAGCAAGGGACCATTCTCGAAGTTCTTGGTCTGGGGAAATCTGGGGCTTGACGGTATGTCAGAATTCTACCGCCAGTCGGATGAGTATTTCCAGAATCTCTCAGAGAACTATCATCAGATTCTGAAACTTGAAGCGACTGGAGAAGGGCTGTTCCTGAACTACAAGGAAATTGTGGCCGAAGGCAGTAAGGTGAAGTTAGGCGGCAATGAAAAATACAGGCAGCATCAAAGGGATTTGGCAGGCCGGGATGCGTTGGCTGGTATGACGAATGCCAGATGGGAAAAGGCCGTTAGACCAGACTTTGACCGTCTGTTCAAGCAGTTTGCCACGGCTTTGGGCGGACAGATTCAGGGTGTTGCCGAGGACGGTGAGCAGACCTGGACGCTGGTGGACGGAAAGGTACTTCCCGTTGACCCCAAACAGCAGAAGAAATACTTGAAAGACGGCCTTACTTATTGACTATGGACATGGAGATTATGAAGAATCAATTGCGCTTTGCCGTGTTACTGACGGTCATGCTTGTTTGTGGCGGATCCTGTCTGGCACAGTCGTTTGACACGCTGAAGAAGAACACGGCCAAGAAAAACAATGCGCAGTTGGAACAGTTGCTCGATGGCAATGATGTCAGCGGCATGAGTAACTGGCTCAGCAGTCATCCGCAGGAGGTGGATGACTGTAGTGCTTCCGCGATGCTGCCGAACGGGATGAAGAGTGCCAAACCGCTTATCTATGATGCCACAGAGCGTGCATTGGCAGGTAAGGTTAATCCTGAGATGGTGAAGACGGTGCTCAGGTTCAATCCTAAACTCATCATTCCCTATGAAGGGAAGACGGCCATCTATCTTATCCTTGATTTCCTGGCCACCCACCATTCCAGGGAGTGCGTGAAGGCCGAGATGCTGCTGGGCTACTTCTTCCGCTATGAGAACTTCGACCCGGAACTTCGCTGCGGCAGGCTCCTGCCGCCACTTGCCTATCTCATCCGCACCAACTATGAGCATCTGGGACGCCGCTATCAGGCGGGTTACATCTCCGACAATGTCATCAGGGGCTTCATCGAGCGTGGGGCTATCATTGACACCTATGCCAAGGATGGAAGCACACTGATGGCGTATGCCATCCAGACAGATAACAAGTACCTGCAGAAATTCTTCATCGACAACCATATCGACGTGAACCACGCCGACCACAAAGGGCATACCGACATCTATAATGCCATCAAGAAAAGAGATTTGGCTCTGCTGAAGAGTATGATTGACAAAGTAGGCGGCCAACTGGACATCAACTCGCTGCAGAACGATCCCGAAGAGATACGCGAGAACATAGACCTCTACAACTACGTGGCGGCTCACTGTGCCCCACAGGTGGCCACCTACAACGAGGCGACGCTCTTCCGCAGCAAATTCCCAGACAGAAAGCAACTTGTGCAGGCAACCTATGAACGTCTTTGTAAAGAGGAACTGGCTCAGGCGAAGGTATTTGGCGACGTGATGAAGGTGCGCGATCGCTATCCTTCGCTCTCCAAACTCACCGACCCTGCCAAACGTCGCATCTACGACCGCGACTGCAAGGCTTTGGAGCAATTGCTGACTAAGACCCTCCGGCAGGCAAACGACCCTAATCAAGTGGCTGGTATGAAAACAGACCCCTCCGTCAAGGAATTTCTTGACAATTATGTGAATAACTATCAGTATGACCCAGCCAACTTTGTACCGATGGCGCAGGAAATCAATACTTTCTATGATGTGCACCGTCACCTTTTCTTCGAATTTCCTTCACCTATCGGAAGAGCCCTCGCTAGTTTCTTGGGAATCAAGTACCACACAAGTGAGCCAATTTTCGAAGAATCCGTTGTGAATAACAGCAGGAACTCGCTGCGTATGGCTGCCTCATTGGCTTCCAAGACAAAAAGCCGCTACGGATTCTCATCGTTTTATAATACTGTTGCCCAAAGGGTAAAGGAGCGGGAAATAAGTTTGAATCACTTCCGCGAAAGCCAGTATCACCTTTACTGCGAAAAGAAAGTGGAATACCAAGAACGCCAGGCTCAACTCAGCCAGGAGATGGAAAGAGACAGAATTATGAAAACTCATGAGAATGCAAAAATCCCTTCTTATGAGACTGATGGTTGGGAAGAAGAGTTCCAACTTATTGGCAAGAACACGCCTTACATAGAAGTAAAGTTGAAAGGCACTTCGAAATCGGGCAGGATTTATTATTCGGAAGGCAGCGATTATCCATATTACTTCAGTAGTGGTCTCTTCTCGACCGAATCCTATAGAAATGCCTATGATGCCTGTGATGCGATGGCAGTCTATCTGGCCTATGGCGTGGTGAGAGAGATAGGACACGATTAGCATGCAAGAATGCCACTCTGCAGATGTGCAAAGTGGCATTCTTTCTAGGTAATGACAGATGGCTTAATCTTTGGCTGTGATGACCTGACGCATCTTTCCTTTTTGATTGGGGGTGTTGAGATCCATCTCCATCACCATTTTCTTCACCCATCCGTCATCGCCGATGTCATAGGTGGCCTTACGGGTCATGTCCATCTTGATGGTGCCGTTGGAAATCATGCCTTCAATCATTTCGCTCATCTGCTCGGGATTGGTTTGTTTTGCCACGGATTCAGGCATCATGCTTTCCATCATTTTGATCATATAGGCCTTCATGGATTTCATGTCGACGTCGGCCTTGGTGTCCTGCACGATGGTCTTGCCGCCGTTGAGGATGGAATAGGTAGTCTTTGTCTTGAAGAACTGTGCATATATACCATCTTCCTCCATGCCATCGGTGATGGTTTTTCCATTGAGTGAGACGATGCTGGGTGTCTGGGTGAATGATTCAAACAGATACTCGTCGGTGAACATCTCCTTCATGGTTGAGATAGCTTTCTGCATGGTGGACTTAAGCATCTCATTATCTTTCATTTGCGGGCTCTTGTTGATAATGGAATTGAATAATGAGTCTATCAGAGCATTGCATTTTTCTTTCAATTCAGCTGAATTCTTGATAGCGGTAAGACAGCCTTTCTTGTCGGTGAGCAGTTCCACGTTCATGGAATTCAGTAGTTGCATGATGTCGGGTGACGAAATGGTCTGCATCATATCAGTGGCGTCAATCTTGTTGGCCTTAGACATCATGTCGATTTGGAAACCGTCGGCAGTCTTGGAGACCACCTTGTAGGTCAACTCTCCCGAAACGTCAGCGGCAGCCGATCCTGGAGTGGTGGCTTCACCCTTGGAGATGTAGTTTTTCTGCATGCCCGTTTTGAGTACGGGTGCGATGGTCACACTTTTCTGTGCCTGTGCCATGAGTGCAATGAGCAACATGGCTGTTGTCAATAGATTCTTCTTCATTTTTTTTAATTTTTGGAGGCTATCAGGTCGTAGCTGATGTTGTCGCACATCATGGAGCATCCCACTACTGCTGACTGGCCCCGATTGTTATTGTAATTGTTTAATTCGTTGTCTGTTACTTGTTCACTCTTCGCCATGACGGGCACATTGCGCACAATCTCGCGGGTGACGACCTTCGTGGTGAAGATGGTGTCATGGACCACTTCGCGGACGACCTGTGGCTCGTTGCTTCTGGCCATCAGCACTTCCTGCCTGAGTGAGTCGATTTGTGCTCGCTGGGTATCATCGGTAGCGGGTGAAGCAGAGGGGTGGACACCGAAGCCGAGCAGGAATCCTGCGGCACAGGCTGCAGCTGCAATCCATGGCGTTCGGCTACGCTTGGTTTTCAGAGGATTTTCAGGCGTAGTAAGCCTGCTTTCCTGTCTTGCTCTGAGCGTCTTGGCTGCAGAGATGATATCGTCATTATTAATCTTCATATTCTTTCAGTTTATTTCGGATAATACTCATTGTTTTGTGAAGACGGCTCTTGACCGTTCCCTCGGGGAGTTGCTGGATTTCGGCAATTTGCGGCACCGTGAGGTCTTCTTCGTACCTCAAGGAAAAGAGCATCCGCAGGGGAGGGGAGAGGGTCGTAAGCACCTGTTGGAGAGCTTCCTCGAGCCGTCGGCGGTCCATCTGCACTTCCACCTGACTCTCGGTGACGGGCTCGGTATCAAGACGGGCTAGATAGTCCTGTTCGTGTCCCAGATGTCGGTATTGGTTCTTGCAGTGGTTGTAGGCCATGGCAAACACCCATGTGGCTACGCTTTGGCCTTCCCGGTAGCGGAGACGCGCTTCATAGAGGTGCATCATCACGTCCTGTACGGCATCTGCCGCCCTTTCAGCATCTCCTCCCAGCTGACCGAAGAAGAAGCCGTTCAATCGTCGGGCGTAGCGTCGGTAGAGTTCATCGAAGGCATTGCCGCTGCCGCCCTTTACCTGCGTCATCAGCTCCTCGTCGGTTCTGTTTTTTGTATGTAGGTGGAACAGGGCCATTATTGTTCGATATTTAAGAAGCTATTCACCGAGAGGTTGCTGTAGTGGTTCTGGCAGGCACGGTAGAGATTCAGGATCCATTCCACCCTGTCGGCGCGGTGCTCACGGTAGTAGGGCATCATGTCCATATAGATGGCGGAGTAGTTGAGTGCCAGCATCCCGGGAGTGAATCGACGGTATAGCCTTTTGTCTTGATTTTCGTTATAGGGTTGAAGCGCCAGTTTCAGATAATCGGTCAGATAGCGTTCCTCGAGGTTATGTATCTTGACGGAAATGTTATCGTAGGGGGTAACCGAGTAGTGCATGGTCAGTCCCTCATTGTAGATACACTCCTTCATAGCGTCGGGGAATTCTTTGAAGAGCGGTGAGTCGGTGAAGGGGAAATACACTTTGCGGTCAGTATGGTCTGCCACCCACTTGATGGTCTGCTCATATACCTGTTCGGGCTTCCAGGTCGTTGGGGGCATGGGAATGTCGAGTCGTTCGCAGGTGGCTTGGTCAAGGCCTCCCGTTTCGGTACATACGAGCACCTTGTCACGATGCACCATGAGCACACGCTGGAGGATCAGCTTTCCAATCAGACTCTCTGCCGATGACATGATGATGACACCCCAGTCTTCCATTCCCTGCAGCTCGTTGTAATTGTACATCAGTACGTCCAAGGGGTATTGTCCGCTCTTGTAGTAGCTTTTGAGCAGGTGGTCGAGTGTCTGCAAGTCCTTCTGATTATACACGGAGACAATCTGTCGTTCATAGTCGGCAGCTGTGGTGTTGAGTTCCTGGGCGTTTGCCTTGAAGAGCATCATTGTCATGAGTGTGAGTGTAATGAACGTTGATTTCATTGTGGCTTTGTTTCTTTGGTTTTCGTAACTGTATACACCCCAATCGGGAAATCGTTCACGGGAAAAGTAATTTTTTTAGTTTTTTCTGAGTGGTATGCAAAGCGGATACAATGAATGCCACTTTGCAGGTCCGTGCAGAGTGGCATTCGCGTATATAAAAGAGGTGTCAGATTTTGTCGAGAGCCTGACGGATGTCGTCGAGGATATCGTCCACGTCTTCAATGCCTACGGAGAGGCGGATGAGGTCGGGGGCTACACCTGCTTCACGCAATTGTTCATCGCTCAACTGCCTGTGGGTATGACTGGCAGGATGGAGCACGCAGGTGCGGGCATCCGCCACGTGAGTGACGATCGCTATCATCTGCAGGGAGTCCATGAAACTGATGGCAGTCTCGTGAGTGCCTTTGAGTCCGAAGGCCATCACGCCGCAAGAGCCGTTGGGGAGGTATTTCTGTCCGCGCTCGTAGTTCTCATCAGAGGGAAGTCCGCAATAGTGTACCCATGCCACACGCGGATTCGCTTCAAGGAATTCAGCCACGCGCTGAGCGTTGCGGCAATGCTGTTGCATGCGCAGGTGCAGGGTTTCGAGTCCGAGGTTGAGCAGAAAGGAATTCTGGGGTGCGGGTATGCTGCCGAGGTCGCGCATCAACTGGCTGACGAGTTTGGTGAGAAAGGCTTTCTTTCCGAAGGCCTTCGTGTAGGTGAGTCCGTGGTATGACTCGTCGGGGGTGCAGAGTCCCGGGAACTTTTCAGCCTGCGACTCCCAATCGAAGTTGCCGCTGTCGACGACGCATCCGCCCACTTGTGTGGCATGTCCGTCCATGTATTTGGTGGTGGAGTGGATGACGATGTCGGCTCCCCATTCGAAAGGTCGGCAGTTGACGGGTGTGGCGAACGTGTTGTCCACGAGAAGGGGGACGCCGTTACGGTGGGCGATGCGAGCGAACTTTTCAATGTCGAGCACATTGCAACCGGGATTTGAGATGGTTTCTCCGAAGAGCAGCTTGGTGTTGGGTCGGAAGGCTGCCTGGATTTCCTCTTCAGAGGCGTTGGGGTTGACGAAGGTGCACTCGATGCCGAGTTTCTTGAGCGTCACGCCGAAGAGGTTATAGGTGCCTCCGTAGATTTCGTTGGAGGTGACGAAATGATCGCCGGCCTCGCAGATGTTGAACACGGCATAGAAGTTGGCAGCCTGTCCGCTGCTGGTGAGTACGGCGCCGACGCCCCCTTCGAGGGCTGCTATCTTGGCGGCCACGGCATCGTTGGTGGGATTCTGCAGGCGTGTGTAGAAATAGCCCTCTTTCTTCAGATCGAAGAGCATGGCCATTTCCTCGGAGTTATCATACTTGAAAGTGGTGCTCTGGATGATGGGGAGCACGCGGGGGTCACCGTTCTTGGGCTCCCATCCTGCCTGCACACAAAGTGTGGCTGTCTTTAGGTTCTTCTTCATAGATTTTTTGTTGTTGCTTGTTTTGTGAGTGCAAAGATACGATTAAGCGAGCACAATACCAAAAAGAAACTTGTTTATTTTTGAATTGTCGAGCAAGAGTATCTTCTGTCAAGATACATTTTTTTGATTAAAATTGATACGGAACAGAAAAAAAGTATTATCTTTGCAAAAAGAATAGTTATCCTCAAATGTAATTGTAAGATGAAAAAGGTTTTATTGACTATTGTGCTCATTATTGCCCTGCTGGCAGGAGCATGCGCGCTGACAAATCCCTCCAAGGAGAAACATATCGACGCCATACAGGAGGCCTACATGGGCAACCTCGACAGCAAGAGCCTCGACTTCCTTGACGGAAAGTCGCTTACCAAGATTGTGCTCAAGGGAACGCTCGACTACAAGAGCTACGGCGTCTGCAGTACGGGTAGGATACTCGATAAGGATGTCTCCTTCGGCATCCTCGGGCATGTTTTCGTAGTGGATAAAAAGAACTAAAACCAAATAGCAATGAGAAAATTGAGATTGATGATGGCCACCGCACTCGTGGTGCTGATGGCTGCCTGCGGTACGACACGTACGGTGCCCCTCACCGGCAGGACACAGAAAGTGGCTGACAATGCGCAGATGCTGAGTCTTTCCTTGCAGGAATACCAAAGCTACATGAAGACGGCCAAGAAGTCGACCAATGCGCAGAACACCGCTATGGTAGAGCGTGTGGGTAAGCGACTGGCTGCCGCCGTGGAGAACTATCTGAAGAACAACGGCTACGAGAGTGAGCTGCAGGGCTATCAGTGGGAATTCAACCTGGTGCAGAACAAAGAGGTGAACGCCTGGTGTATGCCCGGTGGAAAAATCGTGGTCTATGAAGGACTGTTGCCCGTCACACAGACGGAAGATGCGCTGGCCATCGTGCTGGGTCATGAGATTGCACATGCCGTGGCTATGCACTCGGCAGAGCAGTATCAGAAGAAACTCAATCAGCAGTCGGGACTCCAGGCAGGAGCCGTGCTGGCACAAGTGCTGGGCGTTGGTTCCACGATGACTTCCGTGGGTGTGCAGGCCGCATCTCAATATCTGAGCTTCCGCAACCTGAGCTATTCACGTGACCATGAGACAGAGGCCGATCATCTGGGACTCATCTTTGCCGCTATGGCTGGCTATGACCCACAGGTAGCCATCGACTTCTGGGGTCGTATGGGAACGAGCAACGTGCCTGAGTGGCAGAGCTCTCACCCCAGCAACGAGAACCGAATCGCCGCCATCAAGAGGGAGATGCCTGAGGCCCTGCAGTACTACAATGCCTACAAGGCCGCCAATACTCAGGGTACAACGACGACGAAGAAAGCTGCCACAACGACGAAGAAGAGCAGCGGCAAAGGCTTTAAGATAGGCGGTTGAACTCTCTGTTGATGATTCTCCGTGCACCGAGGCCTTCACGCGTGAAAAACATGGAGGCTTCGGTAAGCCGTTTCTGGTGCAGGAAGGGCTATACGGGCATTACCATCTTCGGACATATCTTTACCCGAACACAGGAGGATGCCGATAAGTTTAACAGCAAGTTCGACGCATTGAAGAACCATGAGATGATACATGTGCGCCAGGCACAGTCGCTTTATGACAGTTGGTTTCTCTTCTATGTGCGCTACCTATGGTTCTCGCTGATGGCAGTCGGTTATGTACGCAGGATGAAAGGCGCCATGTACTATCTGAATCCGTTTGAGATAGAAGCCTACCGTTACATGTGGGAGCGCGACTATCTGGAACGTTGTAGCGAAGGGGCTGTGGGATGGCGCGAATACGCTCATATGTCGCTGGCTGCACGTATGCGTTACGTGAAGAAATACAATATTGCGCACTGACTGCAAACTTTTGCGAACAGACGCTGTAAATGTACATTTTTGCGAATGCGTTTTTTTGGCGGGTTCGCTTTTTTCTTCTATCTTTGCACTATGATTGAATTCCAGACATCGAATTTCGTGCTGAGCAACCGCGAGTTGTTTCTAGTCATCATCGCAAGTGTGATCTACGTGGTGCTTTTTGTGGTGACCATCCTCAACAGCCGCCGTAAGATTCTCCAACTGCGCGAACGTATTAATAAGGTACACGCGATGAAGGAGGAGCTGGAGGCGCAGAGCGAGCAGAGTATCGAGGCCAACCGTAAGAAGATTGCCGAACTGGAGAACCTGCTGAAGAAACTCGGTGATGAGAACTCAATGCTGAAACTGGAACTGGAAGAACGAAAGGCCAAGCTCGACTACGCCAATACGCTCGCCATTATCGACAATGAGAAGCGTCAACAGGCAGAGACGGTCATCTTCGGTTCTGACATATATGCGAAAATCAGGGACCTGATCGACCGTGGACAGACGATGGGCAAGGATGACTGGAAACGGCTGACGGAGCTGGTGGACAGCATCTATTCGGGGTTCACTGGAAAACTTTACAGTTTATATCGGATGAACGAGCACGATTACCACGTGAGCCTGCTCATTAAGATCCACTTACAGCCCAAGGAGATAGCAACGCTGACGGCTCATAGCAAGGAGAGTGTGTCATCGACCCGCAGCCGTCTTTACCAGAAGATTTTCGGACAGAAAGCATCGCCCAAGGAGTGGGATGATTTCATCCTTTCATTATGATAGAAGTAAACTTTTTAAATAGATTAGATTATGATAGAGTATTTCGCAGACCACATGTGGCAACTATGGACGGTGGTAGCCGTCGTTTGCCTGATTCTTGAATTGATGAACGGTGATTTCTTCATCATGTGTTTTGCTATCGGCGGTGTCTGCTCTGCCATTGCCGCTGCTGTTGGTGCCGGTGTTTACTGGCAATTGGGCATCTTCGCCCTGTGCTCAGTGCTCAGCCTCTTCTTTGTACGTCCTGCAGCCCTTCGCTATCTGCATAAGAACGATGACCAAAGGGTGAGTAATGCCGACGCCATTATCGGTCGTGAAGGACGTGTGGTGGAGACCATCGAGGCCGACGGTTTCGGACGCGTGGCCATCGATGGCGATGTATGGAAGGCTGTCACTGAGGATGGTTCGCCTATAGAGAAAGGCCAGAAAGTGACCGTTGTCTCCCGTGAGAGTATTATTATTACCGTAAAATTATAAACTTTTAAAACTATAAAAATTATGGTTAACACTGGATTAATTGTATTGATTATTATTGTGGTCTTGGCACTGATTCTTGTCAAGAAGAGTCTTATCATCATCCCCCAAAGCGAGACGAAAATTGTGGAGCGCCTAGGTAAGTATTACGCTACGTTGCAGCCTGGTATCAACCTCATCATCCCCTTCATCGACCGCGCCAAAGATATTGTCACACTGAACCGTGGACGCTATGTTTATTCGAACACTATTGACCTCCGCGAGCAGGTTTACGACTTTGACAAACAGAATGTGATCACGAAAGATAATATCCAGATGCAGATCAACGCGCTTCTCTATTTCCAGATTGTGGACCCCTTCAAGGCCGCCTATGAAATCTCGAACCTGCCTAACGCTATCGAGAAACTGACGCAGACGACTCTGCGTAACATCATCGGCGAACTGGAACTCGACCAGACACTGACCTCACGTGATACCATCAACACCAAACTTCGCGCCGTGCTCGATGATGCTACCGACAAGTGGGGCGTGAAGGTGAACCGCGTGGAACTGCAGGACATCACGCCTCCTTCAAGCGTGCTTAACGCCATGGAGAAGCAGATGCAGGCAGAGCGTAACAAGCGCGCGCAGATTCTGACCTCAGAGGGTGAGAAGGCCGCAGAGATTCTGTCGTCTGAAGGTGAGAAGACGGCTATGATTAACCGTGCCGAAGCCGCCAAACAGCAGGCTATCCTGACTGCTGAAGGTGAGGCCCAGGCCCGTATCCGCAAGGCCGAAGCTGAGGCTATTGCCATTGAAAAGATTACTGAGGCAGTCGGCAAGAGTTCGAATCCTGCCAACTATCTGTTGGCCCAGAAGTATATCACAATGATGGAAGAACTGGCCAAGGGTAATACTACGAAGACGGTCTATCTACCATACGAAGCTACGAACCTCATGGGCTCTATCGGTGGCATCAAGGATCTCTTCAAGGCTGAGTGATTAATCTTGAAACTTGAATCCTGAATCTTGAAACTTGAATGAAAGTCTGTATAGTATGTGGAGCACGCCCTAACTTCATCAAGGTGGCTCCGTTGCTGAGAGCCTTGACCGACCGACAGCGGGACTTCTCACTCGTCTATACGGGGAGTGAGAACGACCCAACGTTGGAGTCAACGCTCTTTGAGGATTTGCAGATTCCACGCCCTGATGTGTTTCTGGGCGTGGATAGCCAAAGCCTCAATGAAATCACGGGGCGCGTGATGGGAGCATTCGACCAGTATCTCGAAAAACATTCCGCCGATGTGGTCATCGTTGTCGACGACCTCGCCTCCACCATGGCCGCCGCCATCGTCACCAAGAAACGCGGCATACGGCTGGCTCACCTCGTGGCAGGCACCCGTTCCTTTGACATCACTATGCCCAAGGAAGTGAACCGCCTGGTCATCGACGGACTTTCCGACTTGCTCTTCACTGCCGGTATCTCATCGAGCAGCCATACCAACACCGAGGGCGTTTCGCAAAACAAAGTGTATATGGTGGGCAATATCCTCATCGACAACCTCCGCTATTGTCATGACCGCTGGCAGCGTCCGGCCCTGATGGATGAAATTAAGCTCCAGGAAGGGAAGTACATCGTGCTGACCATCAACCGCAAGGCTCTCCTCAACGACCAAGAAAACCTGCAGCGCATGCTCACCGCTATCGCCCAAAATGCCGCCGATGTGCCCGTCGTAGCCTTCATCCGTCAGTATTCCCTCTTGAAAGATTCTTCACTCCATTCCCGAGCAGAGCTCGCCTACCCGTTGCCTTTCACTCTTAACTCTTCACTTCCCTACCTAGAATTCGGCTACCTCACGGCCCATGCTCTGGGCGTGATAACCGACAGCGGAAACGTAGCAGAAGAAGCCACTTTCAATCACGTTCCCTGTATTACGCTCAACAGCTACACCGAGCATATAGAGACCGTGAAAGTGGGAACGAATGTCCTTGTAGGCGAAGATGCGGAATTGCTTGGGAAGCAAGTGGCCGAGATGGTAAGCGGCACCTGGAAACACGGCGCCCTTCCCGACCGTTGGGACGGACGCACCGCTGAGCGCATCCTTCAGATCCTTGATAATGGATAATGAATAATGAAACACAAAGACACAAAGGCACAAAGATTTAAAGTTTTCTCTTCATCGACTAAATTGAATTCTTTGTCTCTTTGTGTCTTTGTGTTCAAATAAATTATTAGAACCTAAACCGCGCTACTAACGGCAGATGATCGCTGAAGCCCCGTTGGTAGCGCATTCCATTGTAATTACGGTGAGGCTGTTTACCCCCGTACTGGGTATCCTCTTCCAGCAGGAAATCAGGGTCGTGGACATACACCTCCTGAAAGGCAGGAACCAACGCACTGCTCACCAGGATGTGGTCGATGTTCTCCCATTTACCTTGATATTTATAGGTGGCCTTTGCCCCGTGATGTCCCATGGCACCCTCCGAGATGTTATGCAACCGCTGACTGTGGAAATACTTCAGCAGCGGGTCGTTATCTCCGTCGTTGAAGTCTCCCGCTACGATGATTCGCGGCTGGGGATGGAGGCTGCGGATGGAATCAATGGAGGCCATCAGGCGTTCGCCTACTATCCGGCGGTTAGGGCGCGTCTGACGTTCACCCCCGAAACGACTGGGCGCATGGACTACGAATACATGGAGCGTATCACCGCTGACCGTCTCACCGCAGGCATACAGAATGTCGCGCGTTGGGCGCATCCCCGAGAGCGGCTTCACCCTGATGGCATAACTCCGAATGAGGCCGAAAGAAACAGGGGAGTAGAGCAGCGCCACATCGATACCACGAAGGTCAGGACTATGCGTAATCAGGTATCGGTAACCCGCATTTCGGAGCACCGAACGCTCCGTCAAATCTTTGAGGACCGAGTCATTCTCAACTTCGCATAGGGCGACCATATCTGGCAGTTGCCAAGAGGGAGACCCACCCCGACCCACCCA
>R23__coassemble_201_pt1 | contig 43361 bp, 54 predicted proteins | sample R23__metabat2_high_PE_035 | metagenome-assembled genome bin R23
ACGCTCCTGAGGAGAAGGAGCGTGGTATCACTATTAACACCGCTCACGTTGAGTACGAGACCGCTAAGCGTCACTACGCTCACGTGGACTGCCCGGGACACGCCGACTATGTGAAGAACATGGTAACTGGTGCTGCTCAGATGGACGGTGCTATTCTCGTTGTTGCTGCTACTGACGGTCCTATGCCTCAGACCCGTGAGCACGTCCTGCTCGCTCGTCAGGTGAACGTTCCCCGTCTGGTGGTGTTCCTGAACAAGTGTGATATGGTTGAGGACGAGGAGATGCTGGAGCTCGTTGAGATGGAGGTTCAGGAGATTCTCGCTCAGTATGAGTTCGAGGATGATACTCCTATCATCCGCGGTTCTGCCCTTGGTGCACTGAATGGTGTTGAGAAGTGGGAGCAGAAGGTTATGGAGCTGATGAACACTTGTGATGAGTGGATCCAGGAGCCTCCTCGCGCTACCGACAAACCTTTCTTGATGCCTGTTGAGGACGTATTCTCTATCACTGGTCGTGGTACTGTTGCTACTGGTCGTATCGAGACTGGTGTTATCCACGTAGGTGACGAAGTTGAGCTGCTTGGTCTCGGTGAGGACAAGAAGTCAGTTGTTACTGGTGTTGAGATGTTCCGCAAGATTCTTGACGAGGGTCAGGCTGGTGATAACGTAGGTCTGCTGCTCCGTGGTATCGATAAGAACGAAATCAAGCGTGGTATGGTACTCTGCCATCCCGGACAGATCAAGCCCTTCAAGCGCTTCAAGGCTTCTATCTATGTGTTGAAGAAGGAAGAGGGTGGCCGTCACACTCCGTTCGGCAACAAGTATCGTCCTCAGTTCTATCTCCGCACCATGGACTGCACCGGTGAAATCACTCTTCCTGAGGGAGTTGAAATGGTAATGCCTGGTGATAACGTTGAGATTCAGGTTGAACTGATCTACGCTGTTGCTCTGAACCCAGGTCTGCGTTTCGCTATCCGTGAAGGTGGCCGCACCGTTGGTTCTGGTCAGATCACTGAGGTGTTCGAGGACTAATCGTTCAGTAGGTTGCGACTCAGTCGCAACAAACGGGACAAACATAAAAACAAGCCCCCGCTTTCGGGTGGGGGCTTACTTACGGGAATAGCTCAGTTGGTAGAGCATCGGTCTCCAAAACCGAGGGTCGTGGGTTCGAGTCCTCCTTCCCGTGCTAATTCAGAAGATAATATGTTCAAAAAGTTTGTAAATTATTGCAAGGCTTGTTATAACGAACTTGCGCATAAGACTACTTGGCCCACACGTGCCGAACTTACTCACAGTGCAATGGTTGTATTATCTGCTTCCCTTATCATTGCTCTTGTGGTGTTCATTATGGATTTCGTGTTCCAGAACGTTATGCAATTAGTTTATCCAAGCTGATCGTTAGGAAGAAATGACTGAAACAGGTAAAAAATGGTATGTGTTGCGTGCGGTTAGCGGCAAGGAAGCCAAGGTGAAAGAATACATCGAGGCTGAGATTAAGCATAACCCACTCCTCCAGCAATATGTTTCTCAGGTGTTGATACCGATGGAGAAGCATGCTTCCTTGCGTAATGGCAAGCGTGTGGTTAAGGAGAAGATTTCTCTCCCCGGCTATGTTCTTGTTGAGGCGCAGCTGGTTGGTGATGTGGCACACACATTGCGCTTTATGCCAAATGTTTTGGGATTTCTTGGCGGTTTGGATAATCCGACGCCCGTGCGTCAGGCTGACGTAAACCGTTTGCTGGGTACTGTTGAGGAAACCGAGTTGGTTGAGGATGTGAACATCCCATACATGGTGGACGAGACAGTGAAGGTAACGGATGGTCCTTTCAGCGGTTTCAGTGGTGTCATCGAAGAGGTGAATGCCGAGAAACACAAGTTGAAGGTGATGGTCAAGATTTTCGGAAGAAAGACTCCTTTGGAGTTAGGTTTTATGCAAGTTGCAAAAGAGTGACCACATTGTTACGGATGTGAGTTCGTTCTTTTATATTTTCAAATATTTAATTATTAACAGAAGAAATGGCTAAAGAAGTTGCTGGATTAATCAAATTGCAGATTAAAGGTGGCGCTGCGAATCCTTCACCTCCCGTAGGTCCTGCTTTGGGTTCTAAGGGTATTAATATTATGGGATTCTGCAAAGAGTTCAACGCCAGAACCCAGGATAAGGCTGGTAAGGTATTACCCGTCGTTATCACTTACTACACTGACAAGTCATATAGCTTCGAGATCAAGACTTCTCCTGCTGCTGTGCAGTTGCTGGAGGCAGCCAAGGCAAAGGGCGGTAGTTCTGAGCCTAACCGTAAGAAAGTAGCCAGCGTGACCTGGGATCAGGTTCGTGCTATTGCTGAGGATAAGATGGCTGACCTGAACTGCTTCACCGTAGAGAGTGCCATGAAACTCGTTGCCGGTACGGCTCGTAGTATGGGTATCACTGTAAAAGGGGACTTCCCTGGAAAATAATTTATAACTTCAATTTTTAAGAAAAATGAAACTGACAAAGAATCAGAAGGCAGTTGCTGAGAAGATTGAAGCAGGGAAAGCATACTCTTTGACGGAGGCTGCTCAGTTGGTGAAGGAGATTACCACCACCAAGTTTGAGGCATCCGTTGATATCGATGTACGCTTGGGCGTTGACCCACGTAAGGCTAACCAGATGGTTCGTGGCGTTGTATCGCTTCCGAACGGAACTGGTAAGGTTACACGTGTGTTGGCTCTCTGCACTCCTGATCAGGAAGCTGCTGCTACAGAAGCAGGTGCTGACTATGTAGGTCTCGACGAATATATCGACAAGATCAAGAGCGGTTGGACAGATGTTGATGTGATTATCACAATGCCTTCTTGTATGGGTAAACTTGGTCCTTTGGGCCGTATTCTCGGTCCTCGTGGCCTGATGCCTAACCCCAAGAGTGGCACTGTAACTATGGATGTTGCTAAGGCAGTTAAGGAAGTAAAGCAGGGTAAGATTGACTTTAAGGTTGACAAGGCTGGTATTATCCACACCTCAATCGGTAAGGTAACTATGACTTCTGAGCAGATCTACGGAAATGCTAAGGAATTCATCAATACCGTTATCAAGTTGAAGCCTGCTGCTGCTAAGGGTACATATATCAAGAGTATCTATCTTTCTAGCACTATGAGTAAGGGTATCAAAGTTGATCCTAAGACAGTTGAGTAACTCTAAAATTCACAGAAAGCAATGAAAAAGGAAGTAAAAGATACTATTATTGTTGACTTGGGCGAGAAACTGAAGGAGTTTCCTCATTTCTATCTGGTAGATGTTACCGGATTGGATGCGAAGCAGACCAGTGATTTGCGCCGTAAGTGCTTCAAGAACGAAATCAAGATGGTCGTTGTGAAGAACAAGCTTCTCCACAAGGCTTTCGAGGCTTCGGAGATTGATTTTGAACCTCTCTACAGCACACTGAAGGGTAGCACCGCTGTTATGTTTACACAGACAGCAAATGTTCCCGCCAAGATGCTGAAGGAATACAAGAAGGCTGGTATCCCCGCACTCAAGGCTGCTTATGCCGAGGAAGGTATCTATGTAGGTGCCGACAAGCTGGAGGAACTCTCTTCTATCAAGAGCAAGAACGAAGTTATCGCAGACATCGTGGCATTGCTGCAGTCGCCTGCCAAGAACGTTATCTCTGCTCTGCAGTCAGGTGGCCAGACTATCCATGGCGTGCTGAAGACCTTAGGCGAGCGTCCTGAGTAAAAAAACGCTCAAAATAATTACATTTAACATTAAAAACAATTAAATTTTTAAATAAAATGGCAGATATTAAAGCTATTGCTGAGGAGTTGGTTAACCTCACAGTGAAAGAAGTAAACGAGTTGGCAACAGTCCTGAAGGACGAGTACGGAATTGAGCCTGCTGCTGCAGCCGTTGCAGTAGCTGCAGGTCCTGCTGCTGGTGGTGCAGCCGAGGCCGCTGAGGAAAAGACATCTTTTGATGTTGTTCTCGCTGAAGTCGGTGCTGCTAAACTGCAGGTTGTAAAGGCTGTTAAGGAGGCTTGTGGTCTCGGCCTGAAGGAAGCTAAGGATCTCGTTGACGGTGCTCCTTCAACTCTGAAGGAAGGTCTCTCTAAGGACGAGGCTGAGAACCTGAAGAAGGCTATTGAAGAGGCCGGTGCTAAGGTTGAGCTGAAGTAATTCGAGCTTACTTTTCAGAAAATATGGGTTAAGATCTCCTAGGTAGGGGGGTCTTAACCTTTTCTTGTCTAAATGACAGAAATTCCGGAAAATCCGGAATCTCCGGTAACGCCGGATTTTTTTCAAAACCAAACATTATTTATAATAGATGGCTTCAAAAATTGTTGATAACAGAGTAAACTTTGCCAGCGTGAAGAATCCGATGCCCTATCCGGATTTCCTCGATGTGCAGTTAAAGTCGTTCCGCGACTTCTTGCAGTTGGACACTCCGCCTGAGGAACGCAAGAATGACGGCTTGTATAAGGTGTTCTCAGAGAACTTCCCTATCACCGATACACGTAATAATTTCGTTCTTGAGTTCTTGGATTACTTTATCGACCCGCCCCGCTACACGATTGACGAGTGTCTGGAGCGTGGCCTGACTTATAGCGTACCCCTGAAGGCCAAGATGAAACTCTACTGCACAGACCCTGAACACGAGGAGTTCCCCACTTCCATTCAGGATGTGTTCCTGGGCACCATTCCCTATATGACCGAAAACGGCACCTTTATTATTAATGGTGCAGAGCGTGTGGTTGTTTCTCAGCTACACCGTTCACCTGGTGTGTTCTTCGGTCAGGGCGTCCATGCCAATGGTACCGTGCTTTACAGTGCACGTATCATCCCGTTCAAAGGTTCTTGGATTGAGTTTGCTACCGACATCAACAATGTGATGTATGCTTACATCGACCGAAAGAAGAAGTTGCCCGTGACCACATTGCTGCGTGCTATCGGCTTTGAGGCTGATAAGGACATCCTTCAGATCTTTGACCTTGCTGAGGAAGTGAAGGTGAATAAGAAGAATATGAAGGAGATGATTGGCCGCAACCTGGCAGCCCGTGTACTGAAGAGCTGGAACGAGGACTTCGTCGATGAGGATACCGGTGAGGTGGTTTCCATTGAGCGTAACGAGGTCATCATGGAGCGCGAGACGGAAATTACCAAGGAGAATGTTGATGAGATTCTTGAGAGTGGTGCTTCTACTATTCTTGTGCATAAGGATGCAGAGGCTGCTTCCAAGTATGCCATCATCTTCAACACTCTGGCCAAAGACCCCTCCAACTCAGAGAAAGAGGCTGTGCTCTACATCTATCGTCAGTTGCGTAATGCTGATCCTGCAGATGATGCCAGTGCACGTGAGGTCATCCAGAATCTGTTCTTCTCTGACAAGCGCTATGATCTCGGTGATGTGGGCCGTTATCGTATCAACAAGAAACTCGGTCTTGAAACTGATATGGATGTCCGCATCCTGACCAAGGAAGACATTATTTCGATTATCAAATATCTGATTGACCTTGTTAACAGCAACGCTACTGTTGACGATATCGACCACCTGTCGAACCGTCGTGTGCGTACTGTTGGTGAGCAGTTGAGCAATCAGTTCTCTATCGGTCTGGCCCGTATGAGCCGTACTATTCGTGAGCGCATGAATGTTCGCGACAGTGAGACTTTCTACGCAACAGACTTGATCAACGCAAAGACCATTTCAAGTGTCATTAACTCGTTCTTCGGTACTAATCCGTTGAGCCAGTTTATGGACCAGACTAACCCGCTGGCTGAGGTTACCCATAAGCGTCGTCTTTCAGCTCTGGGTCCTGGCGGTCTGTCTCGTGAGCGTGCCGGTTTCGAGGTTCGTGACGTGCACTACACTCACTATGGTCGTTTGTGCCCGATTGAAAGTCCTGAAGGACCTAACATCGGTCTGATTTCATCTCTTTGTGTATATGCAAAGATCAACGAACTCGGATTCATCGAGACACCTTACCGTAAGGTTGAGAATGGTGTTGTTGACCTGAAGAATGAAGATGTGGTCTATCTCACAGCTGAAGAAGAGCAGGATCATATCATCGGTCAGGGTAATGCTCCGTTGAATGATAACGGTACTTTCATCCGCAAGGTCGTGAAGTGCCGTCAGGATGCTGACTTCCCAGTAGTTCCTCCTTCAGAGGTGGATCTTATGGACGTGGCTCCTCAGCAGATTGCCTCTATTGCTGCCGGCTTGATTCCTTTCCTGGAGCACGATGACGCTCACCGCGCACTGATGGGATCTAACATGATGCGCCAGGCTGTACCTCTGCTCCACAACGAGGCACCTATTGTTGGTACCGGTATTGAGAAGCAGGTTTGTGAGGATTCTCGCACTATGATTACCGCTGAGGGTGAAGGTGTGATTGAATATGTGGATGCTACGACCATCCGTATCCTCTATGACCGCACGGAGGATGAGGAGTTCGTAAGCTTCGAGCCTGCTCTGAAAGAATATCGTATTCCTAAGTACCGCCGTACTAACCAGAACATGGTTGTTGACCTTCGTCCTATCTGTGAGAAGGGGCAGCGCGTGAAGGCCGGCGATATCCTTACTGAAGGTTATGCTACCGAGAATGGTGAACTGGCTCTGGGCCGTAACCTCCTTGTGGCCTATATGCCTTGGAAAGGATACAACTATGAGGATGCTATCGTGCTAAACGAGCGCGTTGTCCGTGAAGATATCCTGACTTCTGTTCACGTTGATGAGTATTCACTCGACGTTCGTGAGACCAAGCGTGGTATGGAAGAGTTTACCGCTGATATTCCTAATGTCAGTGAGGAGGCTACCAAGGACCTTGACGACAACGGTATTATTCGCGTAGGTGCCACGGTGGTTCCCGGCGATATCCTCATCGGTAAGATTTCACCTAAGGGTGAGAGTGATCCTTCTCCTGAAGAGAAACTGCTTCGTGCCATCTTCGGTGACAAGGCCGGCGATGTGAAGGACTCTTCTCTGAAGGCTAATCCCTCACTGACAGGTGTCGTGATTGATAAGAAACTCTTCTCTCGTGCCGTGAAGACCCGTGAGTCGAAGAAACAGGATAAGATTATCCTCGGCAAGATTGATGAGGAATATGAAGCAAAGGTGAACGATTTGAAGGATATCCTCGTTGACAAACTGATGACCCTGACCAAGGGCAAGGTCTCTGAGGGTGTTAAAGACTATACCGGTGCTGAGATCATCGCCAAAGGTGCCAAGTTCACGATTGCCGCCCTGAAGAATCTTGAATACGATGGCATCCAGTCGAATGGCTGGACCAAGGATGAGCATACGAATGAACTTATTCAGAAGCTTATTATCAACTTCATTAAGAAGTACAAGTTGCTTGATGCTGAGAATAAGCGTCGTAAGTTTGCTATCACCATTGGTGACGAACTGCCTTCTGGTATTCTGCAGATGGCAAAGGTCTATGTTGCCAAGAAACGTAAGATTGGTGTGGGTGACAAACTCGCTGGTCGTCATGGTAACAAGGGTATCGTTTCGAAGGTGGTACGTCAGGAAGATATGCCGTTCCTGGAGGATGGACGTCCCGTTGACTTGGTATTGAACCCGCTGGGCGTACCTTCACGAATGAACCTCGGCCAGATTTTCGAAGCCATTCTCGGTGCTGCAGGTAAGCGTCTCGGCGTGAAATTTGCTACTCCTATCTTCGATGGAGCCCATCTTGAAGATCTGCAGGAATGGACTGACAAGGCAGGTCTGCCACGTCTTTGCTCTACTCACCTCTATGACGGTGAGACCGGAGAGAAGTTTGACCAGCCCGCTACGGTAGGTATCACCTACTTCTTGAAACTCGGCCACATGGTTGAGGATAAGATGCACGCTCGTTCTATTGGTCCGTACTCTCTCATCACGCAACAGCCTCTTGGAGGTAAGGCCCAGTTTGGTGGTCAGCGTTTTGGAGAGATGGAGGTTTGGGCACTCGAGGCCTTTGGTGCTTCGCATGTGCTCCAGGAAATCCTTACCATCAAGTCGGACGATGTGGTAGGCCGTTCCAAGGCTTATGAAGCCATTGTGAAGGGTGAGCCAATGCCAACTCCTGGCATTCCGGAATCACTCAATGTGCTTCTCCACGAACTCCGTGGTCTCGGACTTAGCGTAACCCTCGACTAAAATTCAATCAGGAATTAAGAAATATAGAATTAAGAATTGAAATATGGCATTCAAGAAAGATTCAAAGATAAAGAATAATTTCACGAAGATTACCATCGGTCTTGCTTCACCGGAGGAAATCCTCGAGAGCAGTTTCGGCGAGGTCACCAAGCCTGAGACCATCAACTACCGCACTTACAAGCCTGAGCGTGATGGACTCTTCTGCGAGCGTATCTTCGGTCCTACCAAGGATTATGAGTGTGCTTGCGGAAAGTATAAGCGAATCCGTTACAAGGGTATTGTCTGCGACCGTTGCGGTGTGGAGGTTACGGAGAAAAAGGTGCGTCGCGAGCGTACGGGTCACATTGAACTCGTAGTGCCCGTTGCCCACATCTGGTACTTCCGTTCGCTCCCCAATAAGATCGGCTATCTGCTTGGCATTCCAACCAAGAAACTCGACGCCGTCATCTATTATGAGAAGTATATCGTGACCAATCCCGGTATTGTGGCTGGCCGCAAGAATGCTGATGGAGAAGAACTCAATGGCTCGCATAAGTACGACCTCCTCTCTGAGGATGAGTATATCGATATCGTGGATTCTCTGCCTCAGGACAATGAGTATCTGGAAGACAGTGACCCCAATAAGTTCGTTGCCAAGATGGGTGCTGAGGCCATCTATGACTTGCTCGTAGGCCTTGACCTGGATTCCATCTCTTATGAACTTCGTGACCGTGCCAATACTGACGGTTCACAGCAGCGTAAGACAGAGGCTTTGAAGCGTCTGCAGGTTGTGGAGGCTTTCCGTGCCAGCAAGGAGATCAACAAGCCGGAGTGGATGATTCTCAAGATTATCCCTGTCACTCCTCCTGAGCTTCGTCCTCTGGTACCTCTGGATGGTGGCCGTTTTGCTACTTCTGACCTCAACGACCTCTATCGTCGTGTGATTATCCGTAATAATCGTCTGAAGAGACTGGTTGAGATCAAGGCTCCTGAAGTGATTCTCCGCAATGAGAAGCGTATGCTGCAGGAAGCCGTTGACTCACTCTTTGACAACAGCCGTAAGTCTTCTGCCGTGAAGAGCGACTCTAACCGTCCGTTGAAGTCACTGTCCGACTCTCTGAAAGGTAAGCAGGGCCGTTTCCGCCAGAACCTTCTCGGTAAGCGTGTTGACTACTCTGCCCGTTCGGTTATCGTCGTAGGTCCTGAGCTGAAGATGGGTGAGTGCGGTCTGCCCAAACTGATGGCAGCCGAACTCTATAAGCCGTTTATCATTCGCAAGCTCATTGAGCGCGGCATTGTGAAGACCGTGAAGAGTGCAAAGAAGATCGTGGATCGCCGTGAGCCGGTTATCTGGGATATTCTGGAGAATGTGATGAAGGGTCATCCGGTGCTTTTGAACCGTGCACCAACACTTCACCGTCTCGGTATCCAGGCATTCCAGCCCAAACTCATTGAAGGAAAGGCTATCCAACTTCATCCGCTGGCTTGTACTGCATTTAACGCTGACTTCGACGGTGACCAGATGGCTGTTCACCTTCCCCTGTCAAATGAGGCCATTCTGGAAGCACAGATTCTGATGCTCCAGAGCCATAATATCCTGAATCCGGCAAATGGTGCTCCTATCACCGTGCCTTCTCAGGATATGGTACTTGGCCTTTACTATATTACCAAGATTCGTCCGGGTGCCAAGGGTGAGGGCCTCACTTTCTATGGACCTGAAGAGGCAATCATTGCCCACAATGAGGGTAAGTGCGACCTCCATGCTCAGGTAAAGGTAGTCGTTGACGATGTGGATGAGAATGGCCACAAGATCAAGCATATGGTAGAAACCTCTGTGGGTCGCGTTATCGTTAATGACATCGTGCCCAAAGCCGTAGGTTTTGTCAACAAGATCATTTCCAAGAAGTCACTCCGCGACATCATTGCCGATGTTATTAACAAGGTTGGCTTTGCTGAGGCTTGTGAGTTCCTTGATGGTATCAAGAACCTTGGTTATCGCATGGCCTATCTCGCAGGTCTTTCCTTCAACCTCGACGATATCATTATCCCAGAGGAGAAGGCAGAACTTGTGGAGAAGGGAAATGCTGAAGTTCAGCAGATTACCGACAACTATAATATGGGTTTCATCACCGACAACGAACGCTATAACCAGGTTATCGACTCTTGGACGCATGTTAACAACCGTCTGCGCGACGTGCTCATGAAGAAAATGACCGAGGCTGACCAAGGCTTCAATGCCGTCTATATGATGCTCGACTCTGGTGCCCGTGGTTCTAAAGACCAGATTGCACAGTTGGCAGGTATGCGTGGTCTGATGGCTAAGCCACAGAAGGCTGGTGCAGAAGGGCGTGGTACGATTGAGAACCCCATTCTTTCGAACTTCAAGGAGGGTATGTCAGTGTTGGAGTACTTTATCTCTACCCACGGTGCCCGTAAGGGTTTGGCTGATACTGCTATGAAAACCGCTGACGCTGGTTATCTGACCCGTCGTCTGGTGGATGTCAGCCATGATGTGATTATCAACGAGGAAGACTGCGGAACACTCCGTGGACTGGTTTGCACGGCGCTGAAGAATGGCGATGAGACGATTGCCAGTCTCTCTGAACGTATCTTAGGTCGCGTTTCAGTTCACGATATCCTGGATCCCCACACAGGTGATTTGATTATTCCTGCTGGTGAGGAAATCACGGAATCTGTAGCACAGCGTATCGAAGAATCTGGAATCGAGAGTGTGGAAATCCGCTCGGTGCTCACCTGTGAGTCGAAGAAAGGTGTTTGCATGAAGTGTTACGGTCGTAACCTTGCTACCCAGCGTATGGTGCAGAAGGGTGAGGCTGTCGGTGTGATTGCCGCTCAGGCTATCGGTGAGCCGGGTACTCAGCTGACACTTCGTACGTTCCATGCCGGTGGTGTGGCTGGTAACGCAGCCGCCAATGCCAGCATTGTAGCTAAGAATGATGCCAAACTGGAGTTTGATGAACTTCGCACCGTTCCTTTCACTGAGGATGGTGATACCGAGCAGCGCGAATGTCAGATGGTGGTAAGCCGTCTGTCGGAAGTCCGCTTTGTAGATCCCAATACGAATATCGTTCTTTCCACGGTGAATGTTCCTTATGGTTCGAGTCTGTATTTCAAGACAGGTGACGTGGTGAAGAAGGGCGATCTGGTTGCCCGTTGGGACCCGTTCAATGCCGTTATTGTTACTGAATATGCCGGTACACTGAAGTTCCGCGATGTGGTGGAAGGTTCTACCTATAAGGCAGAGACCGACGAAACCACCGGTTTGACGGAAAAGATTATTACCGAAACCCGCGACCGCTCACTCGTTCCTACCTGTGATATCCTTGATAAGGATGGTGAGGTTATCGGTACCTATATCTTCCCGGTTGGTGGTCACGTGGTTGTAGAGGATGGGCAAGTCGTTAAGACTGGTACCACCCTCGTCAAGATTCCGCGTTCTGTGGCCAAAGGTGGTGACATCACCGGTGGTCTGCCTCGAGTGACTGAGTTGTTCGAGGCCCGTAACCCCAGTAACCCTGCTGTCGTTTCTGAAATCGACGGTGAGGTGACAATGGGTAAGGTGAAGCGCGGTAACCGTGAGATTATCGTTACTTCCAAGACTGGTGAGCAGCGCAAGTATCTGGTATCTCTGTCCAAGCAGATTCTGGTACAGGAACACGATGCCGTACGTGCCGGCACACCGCTCTCCGATGGTGTGATCACACCTAACGACATCCTTGCCATCAAGGGCCCGACGGCTGTTCAGGAGTATATCGTGAACGAGGTGCAGGATGTGTATCGTCTGCAGGGTGTGAAGATTAACGATAAGCACTTCGAGATTATCGTCCGCCAGATGATGCGTAAGGTGCAGATCAATGATCCCGGTGATACTTCGTTCCTGGAGGATGAAGTCGTTGACAAACTGGACTTCTCCGAGGAGAACGATCGTATCTGGGGTAAGAAGGTGGTCACCGATGCTGGTGATTCTGAGAATCTGCAGAAGGGTCAGATCATCACGGCCCGCAAACTGCGCGATGAGAACTCTATGCTGAAGCGTCGTGATATGAAGACCGTTCAGGTGCGTGATGCCGTTCCTGCAACATCTACTCAGATTCTGCAGGGTATCACCCGTGCTGCTCTTCAGACCAAGAGCTTCATGTCAGCCGCATCCTTCCAGGAGACGACGAAGGTGCTCAACGATGCCGCCATCCGTGGCAAGGTTGACTATCTGGAGGGTATGAAGGAGAACGTGATCTGCGGTCACCTCATCCCGGCTGGTACTGGTCAGCGTGAGTTTGATAAGATTGTGGTCGGCAGCCGCGAGGAATATGAGCGTATGCAGGCTAACAAAAAGAATGTGCTTGACTTCGCTGACCGCGAGCTGGTCAACGATTAATCACAAATCACAATAGAATAGGGCAGAGACCTCGGGTCGCTGCCCTATCATTTAAACCTTTAACGTATATGGGAAAGATTATATTGACAGGTGACCGTCCTACGGGACGCCTGCACCTTGGTCACTATGTAGGTTCTCTGCGTCGTCGCGTGGAGCTGCAGAATGAGGGCGATTATGACAAGATGTTTGTGTTTATTGCCGATGTCCAGGCATTGACCGACAATGCTGACAACCCTGAAAAGGTTCGTCAGAACATTATCGAGGTGGCTTTGGACTATCTTTCTGCAGGATTGGACCCTGCGAAGGTGACGATGTTCATCCAGTCGATGATTCCGGAACTGGCAGAACTGACGGTCTATTATATGAATCTGGTGAACGTGGGACGCTTGCAGCGCAATCCTACCGTGAAGACAGAATTGCAGATGCGCAACTTCGGAGAGGGTGTTCCCGTTGGTTTCTTCACCTATCCGATATCCCAGGCTGCAGATATTACGGCTTTCAAGGCTACAACGGTGCCTGTGGGTGAGGATCAGAAGCCAATGCTGGAACAGTGTAATGAGATTGTGCGTCGCTTCAATCAAATTTATGCGCCAGTGCTTGTGGAGCCTCAGATTATGCTCCCGACCAATCAGGTGTGTATGCGCCTGCCTGGTATTGACGGCAATGCTAAGATGTCAAAGTCGTTGGGCAACTGTATCTACCTGAGTGATGATCAGAAGGAAGTGGAGAAGAAGGTGAAGTCAGCCTATACTGATCCTACCCACTTGCAGGTGGAAGATCCCGGTCATGTGGAAGGTAATGTGGTGTTCACATACCTCGATGCCTTTGCTACTGATGATGACTTCGTGCAGTTTTGGCCCGACTATAAGAACCTTGATGAGTTGAAAGACCACTATCGTCGCGGCGGTTTGGGTGACATGAAGTGTAAGAAGTTCCTGATGAAGGTCTTGAATGACCGTCTGGAGCCTATCCGTCAGCGTCGCCATGAGTTTGAAAAGGATATTCCTGAAGTCTATAATATCCTGAAGAAGGGTTCTGAAACAGCCCGCGAGGTTGCTGCCCAGACACTCCATGAGGTAAAAGAAGCCATGCGCATTAATTATTTTGATGATACGGCACTCATTCAGGAACAGGCTGAAAAGTATCGCAGCAAGTAATAACTGTGAGGGTCTCTCTTATAAAGACGATCCCTGCCAGCGTAAAGTTGGCAGGGATATTTTGTTCTTGAATATCAATTTTTTGACTAAATTTGACTACAACTCTTTTTTTTTGTGTAATTTTGCAGAGAAATTTTGATTATATGGGTAAAAGGATAGAATTATTATTATTGTTGTGTTGTCTTTTGTGCACTTCGTGCTTTAAGGATGAACCACTCAATGATGAGTGTGATATTGAAGCCGCTTATATCCATGTGGATGATTTGAATTCTGTTTTCTATAGTGCAAAGGATACATTTGTCTCTGTACTATACACCAGCGACAAGGTGGTGTTTAACGTGCGCCGTACGGCTGATGTGAAGAATCTCGCACCTGTGTTTAAGATCACGGATGGTGCTACGATTCAACCGGCCAATGGTTCTGTACAAGATTTTACAAATCCTGTGACCTACACCGTGACTTCCGAGGACGGCCAGTATAAGCGTACCTATACCGTGGAATTTGTCAGACAAGCCAGAATGGTCAGCGACGTGTTGAAGTTTGATTTTGAGAACTATCGTCCTGACAGTAAGTTCAAGACCTTCTATGAATGGTTTGAACTGGACGAAGATGGCAAAGAATGGCCAAAGTCGTGGGCAAACGGAAACATCGGCTACGGTCTTACTGGAGGAGGCTCCAGTGCCGATGCATATCCTACCACTGTGCTGAAAGAAGGCTACGATGGTGCTGCCCTGAAATTGGTGACCCTTTCCACGGGAACTTTAGGCGCTTGGGCCAAGAAGTATATTGCAGCTGGGAACCTGTTCCTTGGTGAATTCAATCTGGCCTTAGCTACTACGGAACCTTTGAAATCTACCCGTTTCGGAGTGAAATTCGGCCGCAAACCGATCAAGATGACCGGTTATTATCAGTACAAACCGGGCAGTCCTTTCAAGGATGCCCAGAATAATGATGTGGACCGTAAAGACAAGGGAGATATCTATGCTGTTTTCTTCCGTAACGAAGACGAGAATGGTAATGAAGTAGTTCTTTACGGCGATGATGTGCTCACCAATCGGTACATCGTGGCAAAGGCACGGGTAGAGAACTTGCAGCCTGCAAATGAGTGGACACCTTTCGAGATTTCTTTTGTATATGACAAGGAAGTTGACCTCGATTTGTTGAATGCCAACGGTTACAACCTGACCGTTTGCTTCTCGTCGAGTATCGACGGTGCTGCTTTCGAAGGAGCCATCGGTAGTACGTTGCTGATAGACAAAGTAAGAATCGAATGTGAAGAGGAGGCTGAATGATGAGGAGACTTTCAATAATAATTGTTAGTATGCTGCTGTCGGCAGCGACAGCCTGGAGTGCAGAACGCGAAGAGAATTCAGACTTGCACGTCAAGGGTAGGGTAGGTTACAGTATCGGAGGCACAGCCCCCATCGGTATGCCTGCCACCATCCGTAAACTCAACAAGTTTGAACTGAAACCCAATTTCTCGCTAGGGCTTGACGTGCAGAAGAATTTCTGGGGAAAATGGGGACTTCAAGGTGGCGTGCGTCTTGAAAACAAGGGCATGGGCATTGATGCCACCGTGAAATCTTACTATATGGACTTGGTACGTGGCGGTCAGTCGCTTGACGGGCGTTTTACGGGCAGGGTGAAGACAGACGTAACACAGTATATGTTTACCATCCCTGTCAGTGCCACTTTCCAGCCGTCAGCGAGTGTTCTCCTTTATGCCGGCCCTTATCTTTCCATTCTCACCCGCAAGGATTTTGATGGATATGTCTATAACGGTTATTTGCGCAAAGGCAATCCTACGGGCGAGAAAGTGGAAATGGGCGATGATGAAGGCTCGCGCGGTTACTATGATTTTGACGATGATATGCGTCCGCTGCAGTTTGGCCTGAATATAGGCGTGGATTGGCGCGTGTGGCATCAGTTTGGCCTCTATGCCAATCTATCGTGGGGACTCACGGGTGTGTTCAAGAGTGATTTCAAGACTGTGGAGCAGACACTCTATCCCATCTATGGTACAATAGGAATAGTTTATCAAATCAAATAAGATATGAAGAAGTTTTTTACGCTAATAAGCTTGGTCATGTTGTCTTTGGCAGCTTTGGCCGGTACGGATAACCAACCTAATATTCAGAATGGTGGTTTCGAAGACTGGGGCGTTGATAAAGATGCCCCGGCGTTCCAGGCTGTAGAGCCCCGCTATTGGCATTCGTTTACGAGCGCTTCCGGGACATGGGCCTCACTAGCAGGAGAACATTGTTTTAAGAGTACTGATGCCCATAGCGGCAATTACAGTGTTAAATTGCAAGCGACCTCAGTTTGGGGGCAGATTGCTAATGGTACAGTAACTACCGGACGCCTGAATGCAGGTTCGATAAAAGCTGATGATCCAGCTAATCATTCCGAATTGGATATGAGCAAAACAGAAACAGATCGGAATGGTGATCCTTTCTACCAAACACTTGAAGCCCGTCCTGATTCCATCGCTTTCTGGGTGAAGTTCTCTACGGGTAAGGCCGGCACATGCGCCAATATGAGTGCCTTTATCACGGATGGAACTTACTTTCAGGCGCCCCCAGACAAGACTTATAATAATATAGTGGGTAAGGCTGAGAACAAGAATATTACAGCCTGCTCGGAATGGACACGCATCAGTGTGCCTTTTACTTATGCGGATAACGGTCTTGAGCCAAAGGCCATCATGCTGACCTTCTCCACTTGCGCCACTCCCGGTGGTGGCAAGGGTGACGAAGTGCTGCTCGTTGACGATGTGGAACTGATTTACGGTATCTCATATACTGATAAGCTTGTGGTGAAGGTAAATACAGGTGAAAATACGGAGACAACGGAAATACCTTCAAGTACCATTAACATCAGCAAGAATAGTGACGGTACCTACAAGCTGTCTATCAAGAACTTCTCACTAGCTCCAGGAACGGATTTGGGGGATGTCGTTGCCGACAATCTTACGGGGTCGACCGACGGTGAATATACCACAATCAAGATGAGCGGGGTTCCAGTAAAATTGAGTGATGAAATGTTTGCGGTCGCAGTTGGCGACCTGAAAATCAATCTTGACGCCAAGTTTACTGCAGATAAACTCTATGCTCTGATTGACCTGAATGTTACGCTTCTCAATCAGGTAGTCAATGTGATTTTTGGCAGTCCCTTTACTGAGACAGGTATAGACCATGTTACGGTGAAAAAACATTCTGGGGTTGATCAGGTTTACGAAATCGGCGGTCAGCATGTCAACCGTGCTTCCGTGCCTGGTCTCTATATTATTAACGGCAAAAAGGTTATTAAGAAATAAAGATTTACTATTATGGCAGACAATAATCAGAACAATGGGCAGTTGCAACTGGAACTGTCCCCGGATGTGGCTCAGGGAGAATACTCCAATTTGGCAATGATTATTCACTCACATTCTGAGTTTATCCTTGACTTTGCAGCAATGCTGCCTGGTTTGCAGAAGGCTAAGGTGAAAAGCCGTGTAATCCTGGCTCCTGAGCATGCCAAGCGCCTGCTGGCAGCACTCCAGGAGAATGTCATGCGCTATGAGCAAGAGTTTGGGAAAATAGAGATTCCCAACCCAACTCCTCGTACAGCAACACCCTTTGGAACGCCAAAAGGTGACGCATAACCGATAAAAATAGTTAATAAAGGCTATACTTTGCTAAATATTGCCAGGTATAGCCTTTTTGCTTTATTTATAATTAGGTGTTTTCAAAGAAACTTCGTACCTTTGCAGCCCAAAATGGTCCGTTGGGACTATTGTGCACATATTCGAATACAAATAAATATATATATAAATTAAAAAAGTAAAGTAAAATGCCTACAATTTCACAATTGGTAAGAAAAGGCAGAAAGGCACTTGTTGACAAGAGCAAGTCGCCCGCTCTGGACTCATGTCCTCAGCGTCGTGGCGTTTGTGTACGTGTTTACACAACGACCCCGAAGAAGCCTAATTCGGCTATGCGCAAAGTAGCCCGTGTTCGTTTGACAAACCAGAAGGAGGTTAACTCCTACATTCCTGGAGAAGGCCACAACCTGCAGGAGCACTCTATCGTGCTCGTTCGCGGTGGTCGTGTAAAGGACCTTCCTGGTGTACGTTATCACATCGTACGTGGTACATTGGATACCGCCGGTGTGGCTAACCGCACTCAGCGCCGTTCAAAGTACGGTGCCAAGCGTCCTAAGGCTAAGAAGTAATTTAGCCTGAAAAGAAAAAGTGCCCAGCTACTGCTGGAGATAGCGGAAGCGGGGCACTTCCTTCAAAAGTAACAAAAATCGTTTTGCTGGAGAATTGTTAACGACAGGTTGAGTAAATGTCCGGGAGCGGACGTTGAAGAACAAAGAAACAGACAACCCCAAGCAGAATATAATTATTAAATAACAAAATGAGAAAAGCAAAACCAAAGAAGCGTGTGATCCTGCCGGATCCAGTCTTCAACGACCAGAAGGTCTCAAAGTTCGTGAATCATCTGATGTATGACGGTAAGAAGAATACATCGTATGAAATTTTCTACAAGGCTCTTGACATTGTGAAGGAGAAGATGGCTAATGAGGAGAAACCTGCCCTCGAGATTTGGAAGCAGGCCCTCGACAATATCACACCCCAGGTGGAGGTGAAGAGCCGTCGTATCGGTGGTGCCACTTTCCAGGTTCCTACCGAAATCCGTCCTGACCGTAAGGAGAGTGTTTCAATGAAGAATATGATTCAGTTTGCCCGTAAGCGTGGCGGTAAGTCTATGGCCGACCGTCTGGCTGCTGAGATTATGGACGCCTACAACAACCAGGGTGGTGCCTTCAAGCGTAAGGAAGATATGCACCGCATGGCTGAGGCTAACCGTGCATTCGCTCATTTCCGCTTTTAATTGATTAGGTAAAAAGATATAAGGATAAAAAGAAATGGCAAAGCACGATTTACATTTGACTCGTAATATCGGTATCATGGCTCACATCGATGCCGGTAAGACAACTACCTCTGAGCGTATCCTCTTCTACACCGGTAAGACCCACAAGATTGGTGAGGTGCACGACGGTGGTGCAACGATGGACTGGATGGCTCAGGAACAGGAGCGTGGTATCACCATCACTTCTGCTGCTACCACTTGTTTCTGGAACTATAACAACAAACAGTTTAAGATCAACCTGATCGACACTCCGGGACACGTTGACTTCACCGCTGAGGTGGAGCGTTCACTGCGTGTGCTCGACGGAGCCGTGGCTACCTACTGTGCTGTAGGTGGTGTGCAGCCCCAGTCAGAGACCGTTTGGCGTCAGGCTGACAAGTATAACGTTCCCCGTCTGGGTTACGTCAACAAGATGGACCGTTCTGGTGCCAACTACTTCGACGTGCTCCAGCAGATGAAGGACGTACTGGGTGCCAACCCTGTTTCGCTGGTTATTCCTATCGGTCAGGAAGAGACTTTCAAGGGTGTGGTTGACCTGCTCAAGATGAAGGCTATCATCTGGCACGATGAAACCCAGGGCGCAGAGTTCGAAATCGATGAAATTCCCGATGACCTGAAAGACGAGGCTCAGGAGTGGCGTGACAAACTTGTCGAGACTGCCGCTGAGTTCGACGAGGCTCTGATGGAGAAGTTCTTCGACGATCCCAACTCTATCACCGAGGAAGAACTGATTGCTGCTATCCGTAAGGGTACCATCGCTATGGAGTGTGTTCCCATGCTCTGCGGTTCTTCGTTCAAGAACAAGGGTGTTCAGACCCTGCTCGACTATGTTTGTGCATTCCTGCCCTCACCGCTGGATACTCCCGCTATCGTGGGTGAGAATCCTGATACCGGTGAAGAAGAAGACCGTAAGCCCTCTGAGGACGAGCCCACATCGGCTCTGGCCTTCAAGATTGCTACCGACCCATACGTAGGTCGTCTGGTATTCTTCCGCGTTTACTCCGGTAAGGTGGAAGCTGGTTCATACGTGTATAACACCCGTTCCGGCAAGAAGGAGCGCGTGAGCCGTCTGTTCCAGATGCACTCCAACAAACAGAATCCCATGGACAGCATCGACGCCGGTGATATCGGTGCAGGTGTAGGTTTCAAGGATATCCGCACAGGTGATACCCTCTGTGATGAGGCTCATCCTATCGTACTGGAAAGCATTTCCTTCCCCGACACTGTGATTTCCATCGCAGTGGAGCCCAAGAGCCAGGCCGATATTGCCAAGCTCGACAATGGTCTCGCCAAACTGGCTGAGGAAGACCCGACCTTCACCGTACATACCGACGAGCAGAGCGGCCAGACCGTTATCTCTGGTATGGGTGAGCTTCACCTCGATATCATCATCGACCGTCTGAAGCGTGAGTTCAAGGTTGAGTGTAACCAGGGTAAGCCTCAGGTGAACTACAAGGAGGCTATCACCAAGACTGTTGAGAACCATCGTGAGGTCTACAAGAAGCAGTCGGGTGGTCGCGGTAAGTTCGCTGACATCATCGTGAACGTCGGTCCTGTGGATGACGATTGGGATGTGAAGGAGAACGGCGGTCTGCAGTTCATCAACGAGGTGAAGGGTGGTAACGTGCCCAAGGAATTCATCCCCTCTGTACAGAAGGGCTTCGAGGATGCCATGAAGAACGGTGTTCTGGGTGGCTATCCCATGGATTCGCTGAAAGTTGTGCTGCTCGATGGTTCTTTCCACCCCGTTGACTCTGACCAGCTTTCCTTCGAACTGGCTGCCCGTTTCGCTTACAAGGCAGTTTGCCAGAAGGCAGGCCCCGTGCTGATGGAGCCTATCATGAAACTCGAGGTTGTTACTCCTGAGGAGAACATGGGTGACGTGATTGGTGACCTCAACAAGCGTCGTGGTCAGGTGGAAGGTATGGAAGAAGGCCGTAGCGGTGGCCGTATCATCAAGGCTATGGTTCCCCTGGCTGAGATGTTCGGTTATGTAACTGCCCTGCGTACCATCACTTCCGGTCGTGCTACCAGTTCTATGGAGTATGACCATCACGCTCCGCTGTCTTCAAGCATTGCCAAGACTGTGCTTGAGGAGATCAAGGGCCGTGTGGACCTCGTCTAAAAAAGTTAAGAGTGAAAAGTGAAGAGTGAAGAATCTTCTTCCGCTCTTCACTTCCTCCATAAACGCTGTTGAGCAAATGACTCTTTAGCAGCGTTAGCATAATAAAAACAGTTAAATCATAAAATTAAAAATTGAAATTATGAGTCAGAAAATTCGTATCAAGCTGAAGAGCTACGACCACCAGTTGGTTGACAAGTCAGCAGAGAAGATTGTGAAGGCTGTGAAGGCCACGGGTGCTATCGTTAGCGGTCCTATCCCCCTTCCCACTCACAAGCGTATCTTCACCGTTAACCGTTCTACCTTCGTTAACAAGAAGGCCCGTGAGCAGTTCCAGTTGTCAGACTACAAGCGTCTGATTGACATCTACAGCTCAACTGCCAAGACCGTTGACGCGCTGATGAAGCTCGAACTCCCCAGTGGTGTAGAAGTAGAAATCAAGGTGTAGTTTCCTCTCGCAGGATTACATCCTATCCAATAGAAGACTTGCAGCATGGTCGGCATCCGTTGCCGTCTGTGCTGCAAGTCTTTTTTATTCCTTCCACTTCTCGAAGCGTATGTCTTTATAAAGAGCCTTCTCGCCTTTGCTGCGCTCGGGCAGGAAGTGGAGGCGCACACCACGGATGTCGCGCTGCGGGCGGAAGTCTTGGGGCGCTTCCACTTTCTCGCTCTCTATCTCCAGTTTCAGCAGACCTAATCCCTCCAGGCGCACACGATCACCCTGCTTCAGATGGCGCTGCAGCACCTGCGACAGTTCGTTGAGCACCAGCTTCACATCACTGCTCTTTGCCGAACAGTTATCCTCTATCTCTTGTTCCACCTCCTCTGGACTGATGGTCTGGAAGTGTATGGCCACCGCCTTGTAGCGGCCATAGTTCTTCAGCGTGGGCTTGTTCTCCCTTACTATTTTGTATTTCATCTTCTTCCTATCAAAAACTTAATAACTCAATAACTCAAAAACTCTCAAAACACTGACACCACCGCACACCCCCGATAAACAAAGGGCTGAGGTGTGTCAGTGGAACTGTCACCACTGACACACCATTGACACGCTTATGCTGGTTTCAAAGCCACTTCGTATTTGCGGCGTTCTCGACCTGAACCACGCCGGAAGGCATTGCTTTTCAGGTAGTTGCCCAGCAGGATGCTGTTGGTGTGGCTTCCCACGCTGACCTTTTTCTGCTGGCGTATCATCTCCAGTATCTCTGTAGGCGACAGTTTCAGCACTTCGTCGCCCGGTTGCGGCTTGCGGAACATGTCGTCGAAGAGTTGCACCACGGTAGGCACGTCGTAGTAGTCGCGGTTGCGCTCCGTGATGCGCCGTTCGCGCTCCCCGTCGAAATAGTAGTCTTCACCATTGGTGATTTCCTCCACCACCTGCGCATACAGCTGCTCATAGTCTATCTTGCGAGTGCCGTTGACGTCGGTGTCTATCACGCCCGTCACCTCCACCACCAGGTAGCGTCGGCTTCCGCTTTCGTCCTTCAGCGGCTGCAGGGAGTTGGTGGTGGCGCAGAAGGCCGCATAGCGTTGCTGTTGCTGATAGGTGGTTTCGTACATTTTGCGCTGCATCACGTCGGTGCGCTGTATCAGGTGCTTCAAATAGGCCGTCTGCGACTTCGTGATCTGGTCGTATTCGTCCATGTTGATGAGCAGGAACCGGCCCAGGGCACGCAGTGCCTCGTTCTTGTTGGCAAAGTCGATGCGGTCGATATAGTAGGGTGACAGTTGCGGCGGCAGCAGCATCCGCATGAAGGTGCTCTTGCGTGTGCCCTGGCCTCCCAGCAGCATCAGCACCATCTGCGCCCCGTACATCTGCGAGCGGCCCATCCACTGGTTCACCATCGAGCGCATCCACACCTTGAAATCGTCTTCCCATGACGGTGTTTCCGTGGGAACGCGGGCAGCCATTTCCCCCAGTCGGTCGCGGCCGTCCCATCGGGGCAGTGCCGAAAGCCATTCGTCAACAGGGTCGTAGTCAGCTACTTCGCCCGAACCCAGCAGCCGGTCCATATCCTTGGGCCACACCTTGATGCCGCGGTCGATGGCCGCATTGTTGATGTCGTTGCGCACTTCGGTGGTCAGGGGTCGCCAAGCCAGCAGGTAGCGGCCTTTCTCCTGGTATTCGATGTCGCCCGTCACCGTGTTGCGGCGGAAGTTGTAGCATTTCTTCAGGAAGGCTTTCATCAGCTGCTGGTTCATCAGCGTGGGCTCTATGGGGTTGTTGCTACCCAGCAGATGGTTGTTGTAGGCATTGTCGAAAGTGGTATTCACGAGTGTCTCTTTTCCGTGGAAAGGCTCCATCACGAGCACGCTTTTGGCGGCCACCTCCTGGTCGATGCCTGCCTTCCGGCATTCGCAGGCCAGTTGGAGCAGGTATTGCTGTGGCTCTTTCTTTTCCTGAAACGAAAGGTTGCGGCAGATCATGCTGAACTTCGTCAGGTCCATCTCCAGCCGGCTATAGCCGGGCAGCACCTCGTGCGAGAGTTCCGGCTCCTTCGTCGGTTGCGTGATAGGGGCCGAATGCTCCGTCAGCGGCTTCAGGGGCTGTGACATCGGGATGACCGCAGGCTCGGCGTTCCAATAGGCGTCAGGGTCGGCGCTGATGCGAAACCATCCTGTCCCGTAGTGCTCGTCGTCCTCGGCCTTCACGCCTGTGGCGGCCTGCATGAAGTCGCATGCCCGGCGGAAGGCATACTGCTGAAAGAGTTCCCGTGCCTGTTCTTCCGTTGGGAGCGTTCCGTCGGGCAGTGAATAGCGCATCACCACTTTCAGCGACGTGCCGCTGCTGCCTGTCATCAGCCATTCCGTCTGCGGCATCTCGCTAACACGCTGCCGCAGCCAACGGAACAACTGTCCGTCGTCGGCGATGCGAAGTGAGAGCAGCACGCGGCCAGAATAGGCTCCTTCGGTTTCCCATGCAGGCCAGATTTTGGGTAAGTCGCTGGCTGCGACATCTTTGACACCCAGTCCGGCGCGGGTTGCCACGGCTTCTTCGCCGCGCACACCCTTCACCAGCCGCAGGTATTTCCCTTCTTTCACCTGTTGCCAGAGTTCATCCATCTTCATGTCTTTCGTTTTCCATTCATTGCGGTAGAGATAGTCCATCCGCACTTGATTCAGTTTGTTCATCATTTTCTTGTCTGTTGTCTGTGAGGTTAAATGTCATGTTTTAAATCGTCATCTCTTTGGGGGGAAGCCAAAATCTCTAGAGATTTTATGCCCGTTTATGGAGTTTTGGGGCGTGTTCTATTATCGGATGCCGTAAAATCTCTAGAGATTTTCGCACCCTCCCTCATTCCTCCGTCACCCACCGCCTAACACCCAACACCCAAAAGATGTGTCAGTGTTGTGCCAGTGGTGACAGACAGATTGTCACGCTTCAGCCCTTTGTTAGTCAGGGATGTACGGTGGTGTCAGTGTTGGGCTCGGTCTTTTTCAGTTTAGGCGTTTCCTCCTTTTGCAAAGGTACGAAAAATTCTCCACCTCTGCAAGTCTTTCTCCCGAATAATTTTCAAATTCTTTTTTGCTATTTGCGACTAAAAATGAAGGGGTTCCTTTCTTTTGTCGCAAATAACAGGCTCTGTCGCAACAAAGTCATCTGAAAATGACGGAATTATTTTGATGCGCTCTGGGATCCTACTATATTTGCATCAGAAAATCGAAACAACAATATGTTTAACAATTAAAAAATGATAGATTATGAAAAAGATTAAATTTTTACTCATGGCAATTGTATGCCTCATGGTAACAAACGTGGCAAAGGCTGATGATACTCCAATCCCTGCAGAGCAACTCCCCGCTGCTGCAAAGACTTTCCTGCAGGCTAATTTCGCCGGTATGAGGGTCCTCTATGCCGAGAAGGACTGGAAGACTTACGAGTGCCATCTGGAAGACGGGACAAAGGTGGAGTTCACCAAGAAGGGTGTGTGGAAGAAGGTAGACCGTCAGCGGATTGCTGCAGTGCCAGTAGATCTCGTGCCTGCTACTATCCAGCAGTATGTCAATGCAAACTTCCCCAACTGCACCGTAACAAAGATTGATAAGGAGCGCCATGGCTATGACGTGGAATTGTCAAACGATATCGACCTGAAGTTCAATTACCAGGGAATGTTGATTGGCATGGATGACTAAATGAGCGTTAGCTCACAGAAAAAACTATTACCGAGAGAGGAGGCAGAGATGCCTCCTTTTTCTGTGCTTACGGAGGTTTATTCGGTAACCGGTCTGCAGATTCCGTGGAAGAGAAAAGATGCTTTTGGGGTGTAAGTGAAAGGAAATCAAAAAAATAATTGAAAAAGTTTGGTGGAAAGGAAAAATATTTGTACCTTTGCACCCGCTAAAAAGTGTATTGCGCTGGCTCTGAGGCTAACAATACCCTGATAAAGAGCAACTTAGCCTTCGAAGACGAAGCGACTGAAGTTCCTTTTTAAGTGGGTTGTTGAGCATCAGGCAGCAACAGTCACTTAAAAAGGAACAAATTTTTTATAGTAATATTATTAATTATTAATTGAAATGCCAGGATTATTAGGAAAGAAAATCGGAATGACATCCGTTTTCAGTGCCGACGGCAAGAATGTGCCGTGCACTGTTATCGAAGCCGGTCCTTGTGTTGTAACTCAGGTGAAGACTGTTGAGAAGGATGGCTATGAGGCCGTTCAGCTCGCTTTTGGTGAGAAGAAGGAAAAGAACACCACCAAGGCTATGCAGGGTATCTTCAAGAAGGCTGGTACAACACCAAAGCGCCACTTGGCCGAGTTCAAGTTTGACGAGGAGTTGAACCTCGGAGACACCGTTACGGTGGAAATCTTCAACGACACAGCTTTCGTTGATGTCGTTGGCACCTCAAAGGGTAAGGGTTTCCAGGGTGTTGTTAAGCGTCACGGATTCGGTGGAGTAGGCCAGTCTACTCACGGTCAGGACGACCGTCTTCGCAAGCCGGGTTCTATCGGTGCCTGTTCTTATCCCGCAAAAGTGTTTAAGGGCATGCGCATGGGTGGCCAGATGGGTGGCGACCGCGTGACGACTCAGAACCTCAGAGTGTTAAAGGTAATACCAGAGAGCAACCTTCTCATCGTGAAGGGCAGCGTGGCTGGTTTTAATGGTTCAACCGTAATTATTAACAAGTGATGGAAATTAACGTATTGAATATCAAAGGTCAGGAGACCGGACGTAAGGTTACGTTAAATGACGCAATCTTCGGTATTGAACCTAACGACCACGTTCTTTATCTGGACGTGAAGCAGTACCTCGCTGACCAGCGTCAGGGTACTCACAAGTCAAAGGAGCGCAGCGAGCACGCTGGTTCTACCCGCAAGCTGATCCGTCAGAAGGGTAGCGGCGGTGCACGTCGTGGTGATATCAACTCACCGGTTCTCGTAGGTGGTGGCCGTGTGTTCGGTCCCAAGCCCCGTGACTATCGTTTCAAGTTGAATAAGAAGGTGAAGCAGCTGGCCCGCAAGAGCGCTCTGACCTACAAGGCTCAAGAGAATGCTATCGTAGTGGTTGAGGACTTCACATTTGATGCACCCAAGACAAAGGATTTCGTGGCTATCACGAAGAATCTGAATGTTGAAGGTAAGAAGGTTCTTCTTCTTTTGCCCGAAACGAACAAAAATGTATATATGTCGGCTCGTAACCTGCAGCGTGCAGAGGTTATGGAAGCAGCAACACTCAATACCTATAAGGTTTTGAATGCTGATGTGCTCGTCATGACCGAGAACTCGCTGAAGACTATCGACGGAATCTTAAACAAGTAAAAAGGAGATATTAGATATGGCATTTATCATCAAACCATTGGTCACTGAGAAGATGACCAAGATTACAGACAAGCGGCCGAACCGCTATGGTTTCATTGTCCGCCCAGAGGCTAACAAGCTCCAGATTAAGAACGAGGTTGAGAGTCAGTACAACGTTACGGTAGAAGATGTGAACACAATGAGATATGCTGGCAAGCGCTCATCCCGCTATACAAAGGCAGGCTTGGTGAAGGGCCAGAAGATTGCGTTCAAGAAAGCAGTCGTTACTCTGAAAGAGGGCGATACAATTGATTTTTACAGCAATATTTAAATAAGAAATGGCAGTACGTAAATTAAAGCCGGTAACTCCCGGTCAAAGACACAAGATTATTGGCACGTTCGAGGATATTACTGCATCCGTGCCAGAGAAGTCTCTCGTTTACGGTAAGCGTTCTACCGGTGGTCGAAACAACACCGGTAAGATGACTGTCCGCTACATTGGCGGTGGTCACAAGCAGAAGTATCGTATCATCGACTTCAAGCGAGAGAAAGATGGTGTTCCAGCCGTAGTGAAGACAATCGAGTATGATCCTAACCGTTCGGCTCGCATTGCTCTCCTGTTCTACGCTGATGGTGAAAAACGTTACATTATTGCTCCTAATGGACTGCAGGTGGGTGCCACTCTGCTTTCTGGTGCTGAGGCAGCACCTGAGGTGGGTAATGCACTTCCCTTGGCAAACATCCCTGTGGGTACGGTGATTCACAACATCGAGCTCCGTCCGGGTCAGGGTGCCAAGATGGTTCGTTCGGCAGGTAACTTTGCTCAGCTTACTTCTCGTGAAGGCAGTTATTGTGTGATTAAGCTCCCCTCGGGTGAAACCCGCAAGGTGTTGAGCGCTTGTAAGGCAACCGTTGGTGTCGTAGGTAACGCCGACCACGCTTTGGAGCAGTCAGGTAAGGCTGGTCGCTCTCGCTGGTTGGGCCGTCGTCCTCACAACCGCGGTGTTGTGATGAACCCGCATGATCACCCGATGGGTGGTGGTGAAGGCCGTCAGAGTGGTGGACATCCACGTTCTCGCAAGGGCCTGTATGCTAAGGGTCTGAAGACACGTGCACCTAAGAAGCACTCAAACAAGTACATTATTGCACGAGCTAACAAAAAATAATTAAGTAAACTGAAGTAAATTATGAGTCGTTCACTTAAAAAAGGTCCATACATCAACGTATCACTCGAGAAGAAGATTCTCGCCATGAACGAGAGTGGTAAGAAGAATGTTGTGAAGACATGGGCCAGAGCTTCAATGATTTCCCCGGATTTCGTGGGTCACACTGTAGCAGTTCATAACGGTAACAAATTTATCCCTGTTTACATTACTGAGAACATGGTGGGACACAAACTCGGTGAGTTCGCCCCCACGCGCCGTTTCGGTGGCCATGCCGGTAACAAGAAGTAAACGAGGGCTAGAACCATTTAAAAGAATAGTATAATAATGGGAGCAAGAAAACATATTTCGGCTGAAAAAAGAAAAGAAGCCCTGAAGACATTGTATTTTGCCAAGCTGAATGGCGTGCCCAGCAGCCCCCGCAAGATGCGCTATGTCGTTGACATGATCCGCGGTATGGAAGTAAACCGCGCTCTTGGCGTTCTGAAATTCTCCAAGAAGGCAGCTGCTGCTGACGTGGAGAAGCTTCTCCGCTCTGCTATCAACAACTGGGAACAGAAGAATGATCGCAAGGCTGAGGATGGCGAACTCTATATCTCTAAGGTCTTCGTTGACGAAGGCGTTACAATGAAACGTATGAGACCCGCCCCCCAGGGCCGTGGCTATCGCATCCGCAAGCGTTCGAACCACGTCACTCTGTTTGTGGACGCTAAAACTAACGACGAAAAATAAAGATAAGAATGGGACAGAAAGTTAATCCAATTAGTAACCGTCTGGGTATCATCCGCGGTTGGGACTCAAACTGGTTTGGTGGCAAGAACTTCGGTGACAACCTGGTAGAAGACCAGAAAATCCGCAAGTATCTGAACGAGCGTCTGGCAAAGGCCAGCGTGAGCAAGATTGTCATCGAGCGCACACTGAAGCTGGTTACCATCACTATCTGCACTGCCCGTCCGGGTATCGTCATTGGTAAAGGTGGTCAAGACGTTGATAAGTTGAAGGAAGAGTTGAAGAAGTTGTACAACAAGGACATCCAGATCAACATCTTCGAAATCAAGAAACCCGAACTCGATGCTACTATCGTAGCTAATAACGTTGCACGTCAGATTGAGGGCAAGATTGCTTATCGCCGTGCAATCAAGATGGCTGTAGCTAACACGATGCGTGCTGGTGCTGAGGGTATCAAGATCCAGATTTCAGGCCGTCTGAACGGTGCCGAAATCGCACGTAAGGAAATGTTCAAGGAGGGTCGTACCCCGCTGCACACTTTCCGTGCCGATATCGACTACTGCCAGACAGAGGCTCTTACCAAGGTTGGTCTGCTCGGTATCAAGGTGTGGATCTGCCGTGGTGAGGTTTACGAGAAGCGCGACCTCGCTCCTAACTTCTCTCAGGAAAAGCAGGGCGGTCGTGGCAACAACGGCGGTGGACGTCGTGATGGCCGCGGTGGTCGTAAGAGAAACAATAATCGTTAAAAGAAAGAATTATCATGTTACAGCCAAAAAGAGTAAGATATAGAAGACCTCAGGATGGTCGTGGCAATAAAGGCAACGCCCACAGAGGTACGCAGCTGGCTTTCGGCTCATTCGGCATCAAGACTATGGATGCCAAGTGGATTGACAGCCGTCAGATTGAGGCCGCCCGTGTAGCCATCAACCGCTACATGAACCGTGAAGGTCAGGTCTGGATTCGTATTTTCCCTGATAAGCCCATTACCCGCAAGCCTGCTGACGTACGTATGGGTAAAGGTAAGGGTGATCCCGCAGGATGGGTGGCACCGGTTACTCCCGGTCGTATTCTCTTCGAAGTAGAAGGCGTTCCTTTTGATGTAGCCAAGGAGGCTCTCCGCCTCGGTGCTCAGAAACTGCCGGTAAAGTGCAAGTTTGTTGTTAGACGTGATTACGATAAAAACGCATAATTAAGATGAAGAAAAGTGATTTCAAAGGCCTCGACACCAAAGAATTGGCCGAGCGCATCGACACAGAAGTAGCCAAGTTGCAGAACATGAAACTCAACCACGCTATCACTCCGCTGGAGAATCCTTCTCAGATTAAGGCTGCGCGTCGTGACATCGCACGTATGAAGACAGAACTTCGTCAGAGAGAACTTAACAAATAACAATGGTCCAGATGGAAACAAGAAATTTAAGAAAGACAAGACAGGGTGTCGTTATCAGCAACAAAATGGATAAAACCATTGTTATTGCCGCTAAGTTCAAGGAGAAGCACCCGATCTATGGTAAGTTTGTCCAGAAGACAAAGAAGTACCATGCACATGATGAGAAGAATGAGTGCCAGGTAGGTGATACCGTGCTCATTATGGAGACCCGTCCTTTGTCCAAGACAAAGCGCTGGAGATTAGTTTCAATAATTGAAAAAGCTAAGTAATTATGATACAGGCAGAATCAAGACTTACAGTATGTGATAACAGCGGTGCACGCGAGGCTCTCTGCATCCGTGTGCTGGGTGGTACCCGCCGCCGTTATGCTAGTGTTGGTGACGTGATTGTTGTTGCTATCAAGAACGCCATTCCAACGAGTGATGTAAAAAAGGGTGCAGTATCTAAGGCTTTGATTGTTCGCACGAAGAAGGAAATCCGTCGCGCTGATGGTTCTTACATCCGCTTCGATGACAACGCTTGCGTGCTGCTGAACAATGCTGGTGAGCTTCGCGGCAGCCGTATCTTCGGCCCCGTTGCCCGTGAGTTGCGTGCAGTTAACATGAAGGTCGTTTCTTTGGCACCTGAGGTTCTTTAATCCATAAAAAAGAATAAAGTAATGGCAAAGTTACATATTAAGAAAAACGATACAGTGATTGTCCTGGCCGGTGAGGATAAGGGCAAGACTGGCAAGGTGCTCCAGATTCTCAAGGAGAAGGAGCGTGCCATCGTTGAGGGTGTGAACATGGTCAGCAAGAGCCAGAAGCCTTCTGCCAAGAATCCCCAGGGCGGCATCGTCAAGCAGGAAGCACCTATTCATATCTCAAATTTAAGTCTGATCGACCCGAAGAGTGGCAAGGCTACTCGTGTCAGCATCAAGCATGAGGGCAAGAATGTGGTTCGTATCGCTAAAAAGTCAGGGGAGGTAATTAAATAATGAATACAGCACAGTTAAAGAAAGAGTATAAGGAGCAGATTGCTCCCGCTCTGAAGAAGCAGTTCAACTACTCTTCTTCCATGCAGATTCCTGTATTGAAGAAGATTGTGGTAAACATGGGTCTCGGCGATGCTACTCAGGATAAGAAGATTATCGATGTGGCTATCAACGAACTTACTGCCATCACTGGTCAGAAAGCTGTGGCTACCTACTCCAAGAAGGATATCGCCAACTTCAAGCTCCGTAAGAAGATGCCTATCGGTGTGATGGTTACACTGCGCCGTGAGCGTATGTATGAGTTCCTGGAGAAGCTCGTGCGCGTGGCTCTGCCCCGTATCCGCGACTTCAAGGGTATTGAGAGCAAGCTTGACGGCCGTGGTAACTATACCCTCGGTGTGCAGGAGCAGATCATCTTCCCTGAGATCAACATCGACCAGATCGACCGCATCCAGGGTATGAACATCACTTTCGTCACCTCTGCACAGACTGACGAAGAAGGCTTCGCACTGCTGAAAGCATTTGGACTTCCTTTCAAGAACGCTAATAAAGATTAAGAGATATGGCAAAAGAATCAATGAAGGCTCGCGAGGTTAAGCGTGCAAAGCTTGTAGCCCGTTACGCTGAGAAGCGCGCAGCTCTGAAGAAGGTTATCGCTACCACCGAGGATCCCGCAGAAGCTTACGAGGCTGCTCGCAAGCTGCAGGCCATCCCCAAGAACGCCAACCCCATCCGTCTGCACAACCGTTGCAAGATCACGGGTCGTCCCAAGGGATACATCCGCCAGTTTGGTCTCTCTCGTATTCAGTTCCGTGAGATGGCTAGTGCAGGTCTGATTCCCGGCGTGAAGAAGGCTAGCTGGTAAGCATAGGCAGAAGATTTTTCTATTTAATATTGTCGGGGGAGTCCCGATTAATTAAAACATTTTATACAATGACAGATCCAATAGCAGATTATCTGACGAGGTTGAGAAACGCAATCATGGCTCATCACCGTGTTGTAGAAGTACCAGCTTCAAACATGAAGAAGGAAATCACCAAGATCCTCTTCGAGAAGGGTTACATCCTGAACTACAAGTTCGTGGAGGATGGTCCTCAGGGCACTATCAAGGTGGCTCTGAAGTATGACCCCAAAACCAAGGAGAACGCCATCAAGGTTCTCAAGAGAGTGTCCACTCCAGGTCTTCGTAAGTACACTGGTTACAAGGACATGCCGAGAGTAATTAACGGACTGGGTATCGCTATCCTTTCTACGTCCAAAGGTGTTATGACTAACAAGGAAGCTGCCGAGCAGAAGATCGGCGGTGAGGTTCTTTGCTACGTTTATTAATTAGGAGGAGATAGAATATGTCAAGAATAGGTAAATTGCCAATTGCTATCCCTGCTGGTGTAACAATCGACATCAAGGACAATGTTGTAAGCGTAAAAGGTCCTAAGGGAGAATTGTCTCAGAAGGTGGATCCCTCTATCTGCATCAAGAACGAGGACGGTCACCTGGTATTCGAGATTGACGAGAAGAGTCCCGTTAACATCAAACAGAAGCAAGCATTCCACGGTCTGTACCGCGCACTTGTCAACAACATGGTTGTTGGTGTGAGCGAGGGCTACAAGAAGGAAATGGAGCTTGTCGGTGTAGGTTACCGTGTGAGCAACCAGGGCAACCTGATTGAGTTCGCTCTCGGTTACACTCACCCCATCTTCATCCAGCTTCCCAAGGAAGTGAAGGTGGAAACCAAGTCAGAGAGAAATCAGAATCCTGTTATTACATTAGAGTCTTGCGACAAGCAGTTGCTGGGTATGATCTGCGCAAAGATCCGCTCGTTCCGTATGCCTGAGCCTTACAAGGGTAAGGGTATCCTGTTCAAGGGTGAGGTTATCCGTAGAAAGTCTGGTAAGTCGGCTTCTGCTAAATAATTTTAATTGATTTTACGATTATGACAACAAAGAAAGTAGAAAGACGAATCAAGATAAAGTTCAGAATTCGCAAGAACGTTAACGGTACGGCTGAGCGCCCCCGTCTGAGCGTGTTCCGCAGCAACAAGCAGATTTATGCTCAGGTTATTAACGATTTGACAGGTAAAACACTCGCATCTGCATCATCACTCGGTCTGGAGGCCATGCCTAAGAAGGAGCAGGCTGCCAAGGTGGGCGAACTTCTCGCTGAGAAGGCTCAGGCTGCCGGTATCTCTCAGGTGGTGTTCGACCGTAACGGCTATCTCTATCACGGCCGTGTAAAGGAACTTGCTGATGGCGCACGTAAAGGTGGACTTAAATTCTAAAAGATTATGGCAATGGATAAAGTAAAGATAAATAGTGACGTTGAGTTGAAAGACCGTCTGGTTGCCATCAACCGTGTTACCAAGGTAACAAAGGGTGGTCGCACCTTTACATTCGCTGCTATCGTGGTTGTCGGCGACGGCAATGGCGTGATCGGCTGGGGTCTGGGTAAGGCCGGTGAGGTTACCGCTGCTATCCAGAAGGGTACAGAGGCAGCCAAGAAGAACCTCGTGAAGGTTCCCGTGCTGAAAGGCACTATCCCCCACGAGATGGAAGCTCGCTTCGGTGGCGCTCAGGTATTCCTGAAGCCGGCTGCTGCCGGTACTGGTCTGGTGGCCGGTGGTGCTATGCGTGCCGTATTGGAGAGCGCTGGTATCAATGATGTGCTTGCCAAGAGTAAGGGTTCTTCTAACCCTCACAATCTGGTGAAGGCTACTATCCTGGCTCTGAGCCAGATGCGTGACGCCTATACTGTTGCCGGTGAGCGCGGTATTGATATGAGCAAGGTGTTTAACGGATAAAAATTGGAGGTATAAGACAATGGCAACAATTAAGATCAAGCAGATTAAGAGCAAGATTGGTTACCCTGTAGATCAGAAGCGCACACTCCAGTCTCTGGGCCTGCACAAAATCTCACAGGTTGTTGAAGTGGAGGACACCCCCAGCATCCGTGGCATGATCCGCAAGGTTCATCACCTGGTAACCGTAGTAGAGTAATTTAACGTCTAACGTATTTAAACAGATTCGAATTATGAAGTTACATGAATTAAAACCAGCTGCAGGCTCAACTCACTCTGAGCGTCGCATTGGTCGCGGTACAGGTTCTGGTCTGGGTGGTACTTCTACCCGTGGCCATAAGGGTGCCAAGGCTCGTTCTGGTTATAAGAAGAAGGTTGGATTCGAAGGTGGTCAGATGCCCCTGCAGCGCCGTGTTCCTAAGTTCGGTTTCAAGAACATCAACCATAAGGAGTACTTTGCTGTTAACCTGTCAACTCTTCAGAAACTTGCAGAGAGAAAGAATCTCACCAAGATCGGCATCGCCGAACTGAAGGAGGCTGGTCTCACCAACGGCAAGGAACTTGTGAAGATTCTTGGCAACGGTGAGCTGAAGGCTAAAATCGATGTTGAAGCTAATGCTTTCTCAAAGACAGCTGAAGAGGCAATCAAGGCTGTTGGTGGTAACGCAACAATCATTTAAGAGTAATGAAAAAGTTAATTGAGTACCTGCAGAACTGTTGGAAGATTGAGGATCTGCGTCAGCGCATCCTCATCACCATCCTGTTTGTAGCCATCTATCGTTTCGGATCATTCGTAGTGCTGCCGGGTATCAATCCCGGTCTGCTCGATAAGCTCCAGTCGCAGACAGCTGGTGGACTGATGTCGCTTCTCGATATGTTCTCAGGTGGAGCATTTTCTCATGCGTCAATCTTCGCACTGGGAATCATGCCTTACATCTCAGCCTCTATCGTTATGCAGCTTCTGGCAGTGGCAGTGCCTTACTTCCAGAAGATGCAGCGCGAAGGTGAGAGCGGACGTAAGAAGATTATGTGGTACACCCGTGTGCTCACGGTGGCTATCCTGTTCTTCCAGGCTCCTTCTTATCTGCTCAACCTCAAGATGCAGGCTCAGGGTGCTCTCGCATCCGGCATCACCTGGGGTTCATTCATGATCACCGGAACCATCATCCTCGCAGCAGGTTCTATGTTTATCCTGTGGCTGGGTGAGCGCATCACAGATAAGGGTATTGGTAATGGTATCTCCCTGATCATTATGATCGGTATCATCGCACGTCTGCCGCAGGCCTTCTTCCAGGAGGCTACCAGCCGTTTCACGGCTATTTCCGGTGGTGGTCTGGTGATGTTCATCGTGGAGCTTATCATTCTCTATATCGTAGTATGTCTGGCTATTCTCCTTGTGCAGGGCGTTCGCAAAGTGCCCGTACAGTATGCTAAGCGCCTCGTGGGCAACAAGCAGTATGGTGGTGCTCGCCAGTACATCCCCTTGAAGTTGTTCGCAGCCAATGTGATGCCTATCATCTTTGCTCAGGCTCTGATGTTCATCCCGCTGGCCATCGTTCAGTATTCAAGCGATCAGTCTGGCTGGGTTATCCGTAACCTGCTCGATCACCGTTCATTGCTGTATAATATCGTATTCGCTATTCTCATTATCGCGTTTACCTATTTCTATACAGCCATTACGCTGAATCCCACACAGATGGCAGAAGACATGAAGCGCAACAATGGTTTCATTCCCGGTGTGAAGCCCGGTAAGGATACCGCAGAGTATATCGACACTGTGATGAGCCGCATCACACTGCCCGGTTCTCTCTTCATTGCCTTCATCGCCGTGATGCCTTCATTTGCCAGCTTGCTCAATGTGCAGGAAGGTTTTGCTCAGTTCTTCGGTGGAACGTCTCTTCTGATTCTTGTCGGTGTGGTTATCGACACACTTACTCAGATTGAGAGCCACCTGATGATGCGCCACTATGATGGTCTGCTCAATTCAGGTCGTATCCGTTCAACCCGTCAGGGCGGCATTCAGGCATACTAATCTGCGCTGATGAAGATCTTTCTGAAAACAGAAGATGAGATTGAGCTGATGCGCCGGGCCAACCAACTTGTTGGCAAGACTCTTGGCGAATTGGCTAAACATATCAAACCAGGTGTAACGACCCTCCAACTGGATAAAATTGCGGAGGAGTTCATCCGTGACAATGGAGCCGTTCCAACGTTCAAGAACTTCCCCAATCCCTATGGAGGGCCGTTTCCCGCAAGCATCTGTACATCGGTAAACGATGCCGTGGTTCATGGCATTCCCGATCATACAGAACTTCGTGACGGGGACATCATCTCCATTGACTGCGGTACACTGCTTGACGGATTCAACGGTGACTCTGCCTACACTTTCTGCGTAGGTGAGGTCAGCGAAGAAGTCAAGAAACTGCTGAAGACAACCAAGGAGAGTCTCTATCTTGGGATTCAGGCTGCCGTGGCGGGTAATCATCTGGGAGATATAGGCAGTGCTGTGCAGGATTATTGCGAGGCTGAAGGCTATGGCATTGTTCGCGAGCTGACCGGTCATGGTATAGGTCGCGAGATGCACGAAGACCCACAGGTCCCTAACTACGGCCGACGCGGTAATGGCACGATGCTTAAGGCTTCCATGTGCATAGCCATCGAACCGATGATTACCATGGGTGCCCGCGATATTTACATGATGCCGGACCGCTGGACAGTCAAGACCCGTGACGGAAAACCTGCAGCACACTTCGAACACACCATTGCCATACGGCGTGGAAAGTCCGAAATCCTCTCATCGTTTGAAGAAGCAGAACTTATAGAAGGCAAATTATATTAAAGATTATATGGCAAAACAAGGTGCTATTGAACAAGACGGAACGATTGTGGAGGCATTGTCCAATGCGATGTTCCGCGTGGAACTCGAAAACGGAGTGCCCATTATTGCGCACATTTCCGGAAAGATGAGAATGCACTACATCAAAATCCTGCCTGGCGACAAGGTGAAGGTGGAGATGAGTCCCTACGACCTTACCAAAGGCAGAATCGTGTTCAGATATAAATAAACTTTCAGAGATATGAAGACAAGAGCATCATTAAAGAAGCGTACACCCGACTGCAAGATCGTTCGTCGTAAGGGTCGTCTGTATGTGATCAACAAGAAGAACCCTAAGTACAAGACACGTCAGGGCTAAGAAAAAAGTTTGGTTAAAAAAGCATAAAAGGGTAAGAATGACAATTATTATTCTTACCTTTGCATGCTTTTTCGGCAAAATTTCGAAATTTATTATTTTATTTTATTATTTTATTAACAAATGGCAATAAGAATTGTTGGAGTAGATTTGCCCCAGAATAAGCGTGGCGAAATCGCATTGACTTATATCTATGGTATAGGTCGAAGTAGTTCAGCAAAGATATTGGATAAGGCAGGCGTTAGCCGCGACCTGAAGGTCAATGAGTGGAGTGACGACCAGGCAGCCAAAATCCGTGAAATTATCGGCGCTGAATTCAAAGTTGAAGGTGATCTCCGTTCTGAGATCCAGATGAATATCAAGCGACTGATGGATATTGGTTGCTATCGTGGAGTCCGTCATCGTAATGGTCTTCCTGTACGTGGTCAGAGCACAAAGAACAACGCCCGCACTCGTAAAGGTAAGAAGAAGACTGTTGCTAATAAGAAGAAGGCCACGAAGTAATTCTAAAGTTTAAGTTTAGAGATTAAAGTTTAAAGTTATGGCAAAGAAAACAGTCACAAAGAAAAGAAACGTGAAGGTTGACGCGATTGGTCAGTTGCACGTTCACAGTTCATTCAATAATATCATCGTTTCCTTGGCAAACAGCGACGGTCAGGTGATTTCTTGGTCTTCAGCTGGTAAGATGGGCTTCCGTGGTTCTAAGAAGAACACTCCTTATGCTGCCCAGATGGCCGCCGAGGATTGCGCAAAGGTTGCTTATGACCTGGGTTTGCGCAAGGTGAAAGCTTATGTGAAGGGTCCCGGTAACGGTCGTGAGAGCGCTATCCGTGCCTGCCACGGTGCTGGTATCGAGGTAATGGAGATTATCGACGTAACGCCACTGCCACACAATGGCTGCCGTCCTCCGAAGCGTCGTCGTGTATAGTATTTCCTTGAGGTCCTTAAGGTCTTTAAGGTCCTTAAAGTCAAAAAGAATTATTTTTCAAAATTATGGCAAAGTATATAGGTCCGAAATCTAAAATTGCGCGCCGTTTTGGTGAACCCATCTTTGGCGCCGACAAAGTTTTGTCCAAGAGAAACTTCCCTCCTGGACAGCATGGCAATAATCGTCGTCGCAAGATGTCTGAGTATGGTGTCATGTTGGCAGAGAAGCAGAAAGCTAAGTACACATACGGTGTACTCGAGCGCCAGTTCCGTAATATGTTTGAGAAGGCAGCCAAGGCTGACGGTATCACCGGTGAGGTGCTGCTGCAGAACCTGGAGAGCCGTCTTGACAACGTAGTGTTCCGTCTGGGCATTGCTCCGACCCGTGCTGCTGCACGTCAGTTGGTAGGCCACAAGCACATCGTTGTTGACGGTCAGGTGGTTAACATTCCTTCTTATTCAGTTAAGCCCGGTCAGATTGTGGGTGTTCGCGAGAGATCTAAGTCACTCGAGGTTATCGAAGCCGCTCTCGCTGGATTCAACCACAGCAAGTATCCCTGGATCGAGTGGGACGAGAACACTAAGAGCGGTAAGTTCCTGCACAAGCCCGAGCGTGCCGACATCCCTGAGAACATTAAGGAGCAGTTAATCGTTGAGTTGTACTCTAAATAAATCATTAAATTAATGGCGATATTAGCATTTCAAAAACCTGATAAAGTAGTGATGCTGGAGGCTTCCGACAAATTCGGCAAGTTCGAATTCCGTCCCCTTGAGCCTGGCTTCGGTGTAACCATTGGTAACGCCCTGCGACGCATCCTCCTTTCATCGCTCGAGGGCTATGCCATCAACACCATCAAGATTGCCGGTGTGGAGCATGAGTTCTCTTCAGTGCCTGGTGTGAAGGAAGATGTAACCAACATCATCTTGAACCTGAAACAAGTTCGGTTCAAGCAAGTAGTAGAAGAATTCGAGAACGAGAAAGTGAGTATCACCGTCGAGAATTCAACTGAGTTCAAAGCTGGAGATATCAGCAAGTATCTGACTGGATTTGAAGTGTTAAATCCTGATTTGGTGATTTGTCATTTAGATTCAAAAGCCTCGATGCAACTCGATCTTACCATCAATAAGGGACGCGGATACGTACCTGCTGATGAGAACCGCGAGTTCTGCACCGATGTAAATGTAATCCCCATCGATTCTATTTACACACCAATCCGCAACGTCAAGTTCGCTGTTGAGCCGTATCGCGTTGAGCAGAAGACCGACTACGACAAACTCGTGCTTGAGGTAACTACGGATGGTTCCATTCACCCGAAGGACGCCCTCAAGGAGGCAGCCAAAATCCTTATCTATCACTTCATGCTCTTCTCTGATGAGAAGATTACCCTCGAAAACAATGATGTTGAGGGCAATCAGGAGTTTGATGAGGAAGTGCTCCACATGCGTCAGTTGCTCAAGACCCGTCTCGTTGACATGAACCTCTCCGTTCGTGCCCTCAACTGCCTCAAGGCAGCTGATGTGGAGACCCTTGGCGACCTTGTGCAGTACAACAAGACCGACCTCCTGAAGTTCCGCAACTTCGGTAAGAAATCGCTTTCTGAGCTTGATGATTTGCTCGAGAGTCTGAATCTGTCGTTTGGAACCGATATTTCAAAGTACAAACTGGACAAGGAGTAATCTCGTTGCCCAATAAAAGTAAAAACAAAAAATGAGACATAATAAGAAATTCAACCATCTCAGCCGTACTGCTTCGCATCGCAGTGCCATGCTTGCCAACATGGCCATTTCGCTGATCGAGCACAAAAGAATCACTACGACTGTCGCCAAGGCAAAGGCACTCAAGAAGTATGTAGAGCCTCTCATCACGAAGGCTAAGGACGATAGCACCAACTCACGCCGCGTCGTGTTCAGTTACCTCCAGAACAAGGAGGCTATCAAGGAACTCTTCGGTGAAGTGGCACAGAAGGTTGGCGACCGTCCCGGTGGCTACACCCGTATCATCAAGCTCGGTCATCGTTTCAGTGATACCGCAGACATCTGCTTCATTGAACTCGTTGACTTTGATGAGAACATGGCTAAGGCTCCCAAGGCTGCCAAGCGTACCCGCCGTGGTGGTAAGAAGGCTGCTGCCGCTGAGGCTCCCAAGGCTGAAGAGGTTGCTGCTGAGGCTCCTAAGGCTGAAGAGGTTGCTGCTGAGGCACCTGCTGCTGAAGAGGCAAAGGCTGAATAATCCGGAACGAACATTCCGTATTTCAATAAAACGAAGAGGATGTGCCCCCAAGGTGCATCCTCTTTTTTCGTTTATATTTTCTGACCTTTAGGGATTTCCCTATTTCATTTTAGGGGAAATTTACTTGCCGATTTGAAAAAATTACTTATCTTTGCCACGAGAATCTATTAATATAAGGAGACAAACTTATGAAGAAAGTGGCTTTGATGACATTGGTAAGTGCAGCCCTCCTGCTTGGCAGTTGTGGGTCGCACATGGCAACGGGAGCCTATACAGGGGCTTCCCTTGGTGGTATGATCGGTTCTGCCGTTGGTAGCATGAGCGGCGGTTATCGTGGCAGTAGCATCGGAACCGTAGTGGGTGCTGCTGGTGGTGCTGCTGTTGGCGGTGCTGTAGGAGCAGCCATGGACAAGAAACAGAACAGTGGACAATGAGGTCTGGTTTCAGGTTTCAGGTTACAGGTTTCAAGTTTCAAGATTCCAGATTCATGTTTCAGGATATGCTTAACATTTAATTAGTAAAGAGGTAAAATGAAAAAGATTTTGGTTTTCACATTGGGTGCCACTCTTCTGCTTAGCAGTTGTGACACCTACACCGGAATGGGCGCTTACACAGGAGCAAACATCGGTGGAATCTTAGGTTCGGCCATCGGTGGCATCAGCGGTGGATGGCGCGGTAGCGATGTGGGAACGCTGATAGGCATGGCCGGTGGTGCTGCCGTAGGTGCTGCCATTGGTTCTGCTGCCGACCAGCGGGCCAATCAGCGAGCCAATGACGAGTATGCCATCAGGGCTGAGGAAAGGGCTGCTGCACGTGAACGTGCCCGTGAGCGTGCAAGACGGGACCGTCAGGAGAACAACCGCTATGACAGCCAGTCGGACGAAGGTGCCTATTATGATCCCAACAATGGCGGCGATGATCGTATAGACTTCAAGACCGGAGGCAATGATGATGCCTACCAATATGAGAACAACAGTTCGTCGAGGGTAAAAGGCATCCATGCTGAGAAAGACGGCATTTCCATCAGTAATGTCCGCTTTGTGGATGGCAATGGAAACGACAATATCATCACGGCGGGTGAACTCTGCAAGATTTCCTTTGAGGTGCGCAACATGACCGACAAGGTGCTCTACGATGTACGTCCATTGGTGCGTGAGACCAGCCGCAACCGCCATATTATGGTGTCGGAAGGCATCACCGTGGAGCGTATTGCTCCGGGTAGGGGAGTGCGTTATACGGCAATGGTCAAGGCTGATGAGCGTCTGAAGGATGGTATGGCTTGTTTCTCCGTTTCGGTGTTTAACTCTGCCACCAACCGGAGTGTGGTGATTGACAATATTCAGATACAGACCCGGCGGTAAAGCTGCCGGTTCCATTCTGAGCCAAATAAAATGGCGTGTGTCAAATCCGACACACGCCATTTTCATATATTAGGGAGTAACTTATACGATGCCCTGCGCCATCATGGCATTGGCAACTTTCATGAAGCCGGCGATGTTGGCACCCTTCACGTAATCGACATAACCGTCGGGACGGCGACCGTATTTCACGCACTGCTCGTGGATGCCCGACATGATATGATGGAGCTTCTGGTCCACTTCCTCGCCTGTCCAAGCAATACGTTCTGAGTTCTGTGTCATCTCCAGGCCAGATGTAGCTACACCTCCGGCGTTGACTGCCTTTCCAGGAGCAAAGAGTTGTCTGGCGGCGATAAACTTGGAGACGGCTTCTGCCGTACATCCCATGTTGCTGACTTCGGCTACGCACAGCGGCTTGTTGGCAAGAATCATATCGGCATCCTCGCCGTTGAGCTCGTTCTGGGTGGCACAAGGCAGGTAGATGTCGGCCTTCTGCTCCCAAGGCTTCTTGTCTGCGAAGAACTGTGCACCTTCGAATTCATCGGCGTAGGGCTGGCAGATATCATTGCCGGAGGCACGGAGTTCGAGCAGATAGTCAATCTTCTCACCGCTGATTCCTTCCGGATCATAGATGTAGCCGTCGGGACCGGAGATGGTGATGACCTTGGCACCGAGCTGGGTAGCCTTCGTGGCAGCACCCCAGGCCACGTTGCCGAAACCGGAGAGGGCCACCGTCTTGCCCTTGATATCGAGTCCGTGGGTATTCATCATGTGGTTTACGAAATAGAGGGCGCCGAAGCCAGTGGCCTCAGGGCGCAGGATGGAACCGCCCCATTCGAGTCCCTTTCCGGTGAGCGTTGCTCCGTGGAACTGTCCGGTAATCTTCTTATACATACCGAAGAGATAGCCGATTTCGCGTCCGCCCACACCGATGTCGCCGGCGGGAACGTCCATATCGGGACCTATCACTTTATAGAGTTCTAGCATGAAAGCCTGACAGAAGCGCATGATTTCGGCATTGCTCTTGCCGCGAGGGGAGAAATCGCTACCGCCTTTTCCGCCGCCCATGGGCAGGGTGGTGAGGGCGTTCTTGAAGGTCTGCTCAAATCCGAGGAACTTCAGGATGCTCAGGTTTACCGAGCGGTGGAAGCGCAGTCCGCCTTTATAGGGACCGATGGCGCTGTTGAACTGCACGCGGTAGCCGATGTTCACCTGAACCTCGCCTTTGTCATCTACCCAAGGCACACGGAAGGTGGTGATGCGCTCAGGTTCCACCAGACGCTCCACGATTTTGGCTTTCTCGAATTCAGGGTGCTGGTTGTAAACGTCAACGATAGATTCCAAGACTTCCCTTACAGCCTGAAGGTACTCTGCTTCTCCTGGGTGCTTGAACTCCAGTTGCTGCATAATTTTTTCAACGTTCATAATCGATTCTATTTTAGTTAAACTTAATGAATGACGTAGTTGATATTGCAAAAATAAGCCTTTTCTGGGAAACTTCCAAATCTTTGCGTATTTATTTCTGCATTATTTCTGCATATTTTTGTCGGGCTTTGGGTGATAGTTGTTAGGTGATAGGTGGTGGTGGTTACTAAAAAGCACAGAAACCGCCTAAAATGTAGCTAATGTTGCTACATGTTTTAATAATTTCTACATGTAGCCGATTGTTATGCATATTTTTTTATATTTTTGCACAGACATTAATAAAAACAGACTCTGGACTAGTAACCATGATCCATATCGGTAAGTGCATTCGCAAGAAAATTGAAGAGCAAGGCAAGACAACAGTCTGGTTTGCTCAGGAATTAGGTTGTCATCGTACCAACATCTATAAAATCTACGATAAGGTGACCATCGACACAGGTATCTTGCTCCACATCAGCAAGATCTTAAACTATGACTTTTTCAGTCTTTATTCTGAAGATCTCAGCAAGGATTCATAGCTGAAAAGTTGTTTCCGTGTTTGTTACGAAAACGTTAACGTGTAGTTAATCTGTATACATGTAACCTTACTGGCTACACGTTAGTAATTATTCCACCTCTTTTATTTAATATCTTTGCAGTCGCATTTTGTATATTCGGCAAGAAGCAAAACTATAATTCAAGTTCCCGCTTCCTATTAAAGGAATAAGGTGGATTACGGAAATAAAGAATCAGGCTGTTATTTCAGCCTCAAAATAGAATTGA